>OLSN01000123.1_pt1 | contig 83187 bp, 66 predicted proteins | sample 1672411 | NCBI WGS metagenome assembly OLSN01 (sample SAMEA3136683, study PRJEB25190) | human gut metagenome | biome: human gut; feature: human-associated habitat; material: faeces | place: Austria | collected 2013 | reverse complement strand
CTGATTAGGGAAAAGCGCATCATCCTGATTATTAAAGCGAGCTTTCACTTTAATCGTACCGGTAGTGGCATCGATTTGGTTATCAAGGCTTAACAGCGTGCCTTCACTTAACTTCTTCGAGTTGGTGCGATCCCAGGCTTCTACCACCAGCGGTTTTCCGGCTTTTTGTGCCTGTACAACGGTGGCGATATCGCTTTCCGGCAAAGTAAAGACCAGATCGATAGGATGTGTTTGGGTGATCACCACAATCCCGGTGGTGTCGCCACTGGAGATTTGGTTACCAACATCAACTTGCTTAAGACCAACGCGACCATCGACTGGTGCGGTAATGCGACTCCAGTCGAGTTGCAATTGCGCGCTGGCGACGCTTGCTTCATCAGCCTTAATGGTGCCTTCGGTTTCACTGACCAGCGCCTGTTGGGCATCCAGTTCCTGACGAGATACGAGATTGGTTTTTGCCAGTTGTTGATAACGCGCCAGGTCACGGCGGGCGTTGGCAAGCGTGGCTTTATCTTTTGCCAGTTGGCCCTGGGCTTGTGCTAATGCAACTTTGAACTGGCTTGGGTCAATTTCTGCCAGTAAATCGCCTGCTTTGACCTGCTGGCCTTCCTGGAAATGTAACGCCATCAGTTGACCGTCCACGCGGCTGCGCACCGTAACAGTATTAGCGGCGGTAATGGTGCCAAGCCCGGTGAGGTAACGCGGAACAGCCTGTTCTACTGCGGTCGCCGCCTGAACCGGAGCTAATGGGCCGGCACGCATACCACGGCGACCACCCGCTGGCGATTGCTGCGCTTGTTTCGTCGCCCCTGGGGCTGCACTCTGGGAGTCATTGCGGCCTTGCCAGAACCAGAATGCGGCGATGGCGGCGATAACCACCACGATTACGATTACCCAACGGGATTTATAACTGCCTTTCATCGTTAAGAGTTTCTCTTCCTGAAACGTTTCGCGGAATGATACTAGTGTAGCCAGCCAATAAGGGAGAAAAATGGAGGAATTATGAAACACTGTCGGGAATCGTCTGAATGACGGGCACATTTGCGAGCACGCATCCAGTAATAACACATGAAACTATTTTATCTACGCGTTAGCGATAGACTGCTTGCATGGCGAAAGGAGATAAGCCGACGATTTCAGCGGGACGCTGAAACGGGAAAGCCCCTCCCGAGGAAGGGGCCTTAAATAAGGAAAGGGTCATGATGAAGCTACTCATCATCGTGGTGCTCTTAGTCATTAGCTGGCCAGCTTACTAAGACTACCAGGGCGGGGGAAACCCCGCTCTACCCTCACTCCTGAAATTATGTCACTCCGCCCTTAGTGTCAATCGACGGCTCTCCGTTCTTGCGAGGCGAATAGCAAAATTTTCTGCGCCGCCGGGCCTAATTCTGAAAGTTTCTTCGTTTGCTCTTATTTCATTATTGCAATCGGTATGATACCGGACCTCAATAATTCTCTAAGAAAGGATTTCTTATGAGCGAACAAATCACGTTTGCCACCAGCGATTTTGCCAGTAACCCGGAACCACGTTGCCCCTGCATTTTGCTGCTGGATGTTTCTGGCTCGATGAGCGGCAGACCCATTAATGAACTTAACACCGGATTGGTTACCTTTCGCGATGAGCTGCTTGCCGATTCGCTGGCCTTAAAAAGAGTGGAACTCGGCATTGTGACGTTCGGCCCGGTGCATGTGGAACAACCCTTTACCAGTGCCGCTAATTTTTTCCCGCCCATCCTGTTTGCCCAGGGCGATACACCAATGGGCGCTGCCATTACCAAAGCCCTGGATATGGTTGAGGAGCGGAAACGTGAATATCGTGCCAATGGTATTTCCTATTATCGTCCGTGGATTTTCCTGATCACCGATGGCGCACCAACCGATGAGTGGCAGGCTGCCGCCAACAAAGTGTTTCAGGGGGAAGAAGATAAGAAGTTTGCCTTCTTTACCATCGGTGTTCAGGGGGCGGATATGAAGACGCTGGCCCAAATCAGCGTCCGTCAGCCTTTGTCTCTGCAGGGATTACAATTCCGTGAACTGTTTAGCTGGTTATCCAGTTCGCTGCGTTCGGTTTCCCGCTCCACGCCGGGAACGGAAGTTGTGCTGGAAGCGCCAAAAGGCTGGACGTCAGTGTGAGCTGGCGTCTGGTCTATGCATCAACCGTTGGAACGTCGCACATCAGCGCGGACTTGCCTTGCCAGGATGCCTGCCAGATGCAGGTTGCCTGGTTAAATGACCAGCAGCCATTATTGTCGGTATTTGTCGCTGATGGCGCAGGCAGTGTCTCGCAGGGTGGCGAAGGCGCGATGCTCGCCGTCAATGAAGCGATGGCGTATATGTCGCAAAAAGTGCAGGGCGGGGAATTGTGGCTTAATGATGTCCTCGCCACGGATATTGTGCTGACCATTCGTCAACGACTTTTTGCCGAGGCGGAAGCCAAAGAATTAGCGGTTCGCGATTTTTCCTGCACGTTTTTGGGATTGATTTCATCAGCTAATGGCACCTTGATTATGCAGATTGGCGATGGCGGCGTGGTGGTAGATTTGGGGCACGGTTTGCAACTGCCGCTCACGCCGATGGTGGGTGAATATACCAATATGACGCACTTCATTACCGATGAAGATGCCGTTTCCAGACTGGAAACTTTCACCAGCACTGAGCGTGCGCACAAAGTTGCAGCATTTACGGATGGTATTCAGCGACTGGCGTTAAATATGCTGGATAATTCTCCGCATGTGCCTTTCTTTACCCCGTTTTTCAATGGACTGGCGTCAGCAACGCAGGAACAACTCGATTTATTACCTGAATTGTTAAAGCAGTTTTTGTCCAGCCCGGCGGTAAACGAGCGTACGGATGATGATAAAACGTTGGCACTGGCGCTGTGGTTACCATGAAACCCACTTTATATACTGCTACTGGTGAGTGCGTTACGCCTGGCCGTGAACTGGGCAAAGGCGGCGAAGGTGCGGTTTATGATATCGAGGAGTTTGTCGATAGCGTCGCCAAGATTTATCACACGCCGCCACCCGCCTTAAAACAGGACAAACTTGCCTTTATGGCTGCGACAGCTGACGCGCAGTTGTTGAATTATGTCGCCTGGCCGCAGGCAACGCTTCACGGTGGACGAGGCGGAAAAGTTATCGGTTTTATGATGCCAAAAGTTTCTGGTAAAGAACCGATTCATATGATCTATAGCCCGGCACATCGTCGTCAGAGTTACCCTCATTGTGCGTGGGATTTTCTCCTCTATGTTGCGCGCAATATTGCTTCATCTTTTGCTACGATTCACGAGCACGGGCACGTTGTGGGTGACGTAAACCAGAACAGCTTTATGGTAGGTCGCGACAGCAAAGTGGTGTTGATTGATAGCGACTCCTTTCAGATTAACGCCAATGGCACGCTGCATTTATGCGAAGTCGGCGTGTCGCATTTTACGCCGCCAGAGCTACAAACCTTGCCATCATTTGTCGGCTTTGAACGCACCGCGAATCACGATAATTTTGGCCTTGCGTTGCTGATTTTTCACGTCTTGTTTGGTGGGCGGCATCCTTATTCCGGTGTACCGCTTGTCTCTGATGCGGGTAATGCACTGGAGACGGATATTGCCCATTTCCGTTATGCCTACGCGTCAGATAATCAGCGACGTGGTTTAAAACCGCCGCCACGATCTATTCCGCTGTCGATGTTACCGGGCGATGTTGAAGCCATGTTTCAGCAGGCATTCACGGAAAGTGGCGTGACAACCGGGCGTCCGACGGCAAAAGCGTGGGTAGCGGCACTGGATTCTCTACGCCAACAATTAAAGAAATGTACCGTTTCGGCAATGCATGTTTACCCCGGTCATTTGACTGACTGCCCGTGGTGTGCGCTGGATAATCAAGGCGTTATCTATTTTATTGATCTCGGCGAAGAGGTCATTACCACCAGCGGTGATTTTGTGCTGGCGAAAGTCTGGGCGATGGTGATGGCGTCAGTAGCACCGCCAGCATTGCAACTGCCATTACCCGATCATTTCCAACCGACTGGCAGGCCGCTTCCTTTAGGCCTGTTAAGGCGTGAATACATCATTCTGATTGAGATCGCACTGTCAGCGTTATCGCTGTTGCTTTGCGGCCTTCAGACAGAACCACGTTATATTATTTTGGTTCCTGTGCTGTCGGCTATCTGGATTATTGGCAGCCTGACAAGCAAAGCGTACAAAGCAGAAATCCAGCAACGCCGTGAGGCGTTTAATCGTGCGAAAATGGACTATGACCATTTAGTCAGCCAGATCCAACAGTTGGGCGGGCTGGAAGGTTTTATCGCCAAACGGACGATCCTCGAAAAAATGAAGGACGAAATTCTTGGGTTACCGGAAGAAGAAAAGCGCGATCTGGCAGCACTTCAGGACACCGCAAGGGAACGGCAGAAGCAGAAGTTTCTGGAGGGATTTTTTATTGATGTTGCCTCTATTCCCGGCGTTGGCCCTGCGCGTAAAGCGGCGTTACGGTCCTTTGGTATTGAAACGGCGGCAGACGTTACCCGACGGAGCGTTAAGCAAGTAAAAGGTTTTGGTGATCATCTGACCCAGGCGGTTATCGACTGGAAAGCGAGTTGCGAACGCCGTTTTGTGTTCAGGCCGAATGAAGCGGTAACGCCAGCAGACAGACAAGCGGTAATGGCGAAAATGACCGCCAAACGACATCGGCTGGAATCGGCGTTGACTGTCGGTGCGACAGAGTTGCAGCGATTCCGCCTTCATGCTCCAGCACGGACCATGCCGTTGATGGAGCCGCTACGTCAGGCGGCAGAAAAACTGGCTCAGACGAAGGCTGATTTAAGCCGCTGCTGAGCCATTTTTCAATTAACGAAACACCACTTCCGCCCAGCGTGCCAGCCCGGCGGTGACGGAGCCAAAGTCATCGCCGCCTGCAATCGGAATGCCCGGCAACTGTTCTGCCAGCGCTTTTTTAATCAGCGGCGATCGGGCGCTACCACCAGTCAGATAGATGACATCCGGTTTTTCCTGGGCGTTATCCAGCGCCAGTTGCACCTGTTCCAGAATTCGCGCCAGTGGCTGGTTGAGGGCGCTTTCCAGCCCTTGCTGGCTAATCAGCGTAGCCAGTTCATCGCTGATAAACGGCAGTGAGGCGCGGGTTTCCGCTACGCTTGAAAGCGCAATTTTGCTCTCTTCTGCGCAACGTACCAGGCGATAGCTTAAACGCTGACGCCAGACTTTCTGTAACAGGGCCACTTTTTCCGGTTCGCGGGCATCGCGTACCAGATCGTTAAGCAGACGACCATTGGCACTACTGTAGAAATCACTTTGCGCAGGGACGTCGTTGATGGCAACCGCATTCCACCACGGCAGAATCGGCAGGGCGATGCCTTTTTCGGTTTCGCCACCCATGCCCAGTAACGGCATCAGGTTTTTAAACGCCAGTGCGATATCCAGATCGTTACCGCCAATACGGCAACCACTGTGACCCAGCAGGCTGGCTTCACGATCGAGGCGCGAACGCCACTGTGGCCCCATTAGCAGTAAAGAACAGTCAGTCGTACCACCACCAATATCCACCACCAGCACCCGTTTTTCTTCCTGCAAGGTGGCTTCGTAATCCAGCCCAGCCGCCACCGGCTCGTACTGGAATACCACGTCCTTAAACCCGGCACGCTTCGCCGCGCGCTCCAGAATCCCTTGTGCCTGGGCGTTTGCTTCATCGCCGCCCAGCCCCTGGAAGTTGATCGGGCGACCAATCACCGCCTGGGTAATCGCTTCTGGCAATTGCGCCTGCACCTGTTGGCGAATGTGCAGCATCATTGCGCAGACCAGATCCTCAAACAGCGCTACCTGCTGCGGTTTTAAGCCGCTGGCACCGAGGAACGATTTTGGTGATTTCACAAACCACACTTCTTCCGGATCATCAATGTACTGTGCCAGTGAAGAAAGACCGAACTGCACGCTTTTCGCCGTGACATCGATATCTTCTTCGCGGTTATAACGAATCGCCCGACGTAACAGCGCTTGCGTTTCATTGTCGTCTGCCGGAACATCATGATGGCGGTACAGCCATTCGCTTACCGCTTCACGCGTTGGCGCGCAAAGCATTGAAGGCAGCAGCGTGCTGTCGTTTTCCATTTTCAGTAATTGCGGCTTACCATCGCGCATGACCGCCACTGAACAGTTTGCTGTACCGTAATCAAAACCAATAAACACGAAATAATCCCCATGCCGGTGAAGAAGGGGCGTGACTTTAGCGAAATGTTGCCGTCGCGACAACCGGAATATGAAAGCAAAGCGTAGCGTCTGAATAACGTTTATGCTGAAAGCGGATTAACAAGGAGATGCGATGTATACCCTGAACTGGCAGCCGCCGTATGACTGGTCGTGGATGTTGGGATTTCTCGCCGCCCGTGCGGTGAACGGTGTGGAAACGGTCGCTGACGATTATTATGCCCGTAGTCTGGCGATGGGCGAATATCGCGGCGTGGTGACTGCTATTCCGGATATAGCCCGCCATACTCTGCACATAAATTTAAGTGCAGGTTTAGAACCTGTTGCCGCAGAGTGTCTGGCGAAAATGAGCCGCCTGTTTGATCTGCAATGTAACCCGCAGATTGTTAACGGTGCGTTGGGCAAGTTAGGCACGGCGCGGCCCGGATTGCGTTTACCCGGCAGTGTTGATGCTTTTGAGCAGGGCGTGCGGGCGATTTTAGGCCAACTGGTGAGCGTGGCGATGGCGGCAAAATTGACCGCCAGAGTGGCACAGCTTTATGGCGAACGGCTGGATGATTTTCCGGATTATGTCTGCTTCCCCACGCCTCAGCGACTGGCTGCAGCCGACCCGCAGGCATTAAAAGCGTTAGGTATGCCGTTGAAACGGGCAGAGGCACTGATTCATCTGGCAAATGCGGCGCTGGAGGGCACCTTATCAATGACAATTCCGGGCGACGTAGAGCAAGCGATGAAAACGCTTCAAACTTTTCCGGGTATCGGGCGCTGGACGGCGAATTATTTCGCCTTGCGCGGCTGGCAGGCGAAAGATGTTTTCCTGCCGGATGATTATCTGATTAAACAGCGATTTCCGGGAATGACACCGGCACAAATCCGCCGTTATGCCGAACGCTGGAAGCCCTGGCGTTCTTATGCGCTGTTGCATATCTGGTATACGGAAGGCTGGCAACCAGACGAAGCGGACGAATTGTAGGCCTGATACGTCGCATCAGGCGATGGGGAAGCACGCCTTAGTTAATCGCGAAATAACTGCTATTCACCAGCAAATCCAGCGGTTGGGCATCGGCAATCACATCGCCATAAATCAGATCGACGCCGATGCCAGAAAGCGTATCCATCACTAAGGGTAAAACGACTGGCCCGGCGATGGTTTTCATCCCGAGTCGCTGAGCGTGCCCCTGAATGATCGTAATCAGCATCTCATCCATCAAATTTCCCTGCACGTTGGCGCATAACTCACCATCAAGTAGCAGGTAATCTGCCATATTTGCTTTCAACGAGTTGAAGATTTGCAGATCGCGGCCCACCTGACTGAATACGATCCGACATCCCGCCAGCCGCAGTTTTTGCACGCTTTCTGCGTGATCTAAAATCGCGTCTGCCGGAATAATCAGATGTAATAACCGTGGTGGTAGAGGGCTATTTTCCAGCTGCTCAATTAGTTCATTCACCAGCGTGGCGCTACTCAAACCGGCAACGGAAAGGGGGAGGGCGATGCTTAAGCCTTTACTGGCAATCGCTTTTGCGGTCTGCTGGAAAAAATCGTGGAATACCCGTCGGTCAAGAGCATGGCTAAGTGCCGGATCGCTGAAGCTACGACGAAATGTTTGTTCATCAATAATCTCGCTTTCGCAACTCCAGAGCTTAAGTGAAATCAGCCACAAATTACTTGCTTCCGGGAGCCGTGGCGAAGCGATGCCGTGGGCGATCATCATCAACTGATTCTCTTTAATCATCCGCCACTGTTCATCAAGCGATATTGCCGCCCGCTCGCTATGTGCGGCAGCTTGCTGCGGTTCGTAAATCGTCACCCGGCCCCGGCCACCATTTTTGGAGGCATAACAGGCGATATCAGCCTGCGACATTACTTCAGCCGCCTGATGATTGTTGTCATCAATCAAGGTAATCCCGGCACTGGCACCTACCCGATGCACACGTCCTTCCCATATAAAGTGATAGTCATTCACGGCACTGATAATGCGTGTAGCGATAAAACGAGCGCTTTCAACATTGCAGTCTGGCAGTAGCAGACCAAATTCATCACCACCGAGCCGCGCCAGCACGTCGCTGGAGCGCAGCATACTCAGCATCAACGACGCCAGTTCGCGCAGTAAAGCGTCGCCAGCGGCGTGCCCGGCGCTGTCATTCACCGCTTTAAAGCGATCAAGATCGATAAACACCAGGGCATGTCGCTGATGCGTACTGTTTACCGTTTGCAGCAGGATACGCAGTTGCTTCTCAAAACTGGCGCGATTGGCGAGATGCGTCAGTGCATCATGGGAGGCGCTGTAGCTCAGCTGGCGCAGCATTTTGCGTGATTCGGTAACGTCCTGAATCACCAGTACCGAGCCTATATTGCTGCCGTCCAGAGTACTTAACGGCGTAATACTGTAATGCACGTCGTAGCTGCCGCCGCTCCGGCAGTGCAATACCACATCTTGTTCAATCGCGGAACGTGAGGTGTCAGCACTGTAAATGTTCTCCATTAATGGTCCGTTGTCGCCAAAAGTAATATGCAACACCGTCAGGAGCGGAACACCTAACGCTTCTTCCTGCGTCCAGCCGCTCATCTTCTCCGCCACTGGATTCATAAAGGTAATTTTCATTGCCATATCAATACAGACCACGGCTTCGCCGATGGAGTCCAGCGTAATGTGCAGGCGCTCTTTTTCCTGAAACAATGCCTCGTTAAGCTGTTTAACCTCCGTCATATCCATATTAATGCCGAGCAGGCGTTCAACTTCGCCTTCTTTATTCAGTACCCGGTTGGCGAGAGCGCGGATATGGCGAATACCGTCTTTCACGGCAATGCGAAATTCCAGTTTAAAGGGCGAGCGTGATTGCAACGAATCACGAATCACTTTTTCGGCGTGCTGGCGATCTTCCGGCAGCACGCACTCGTACCATACCTGCCAGTTCGGTTTGATATGCGGAGGAATTTCATACAGCTCGAACATCCGCTTATCCCAACTAAAAATATTCGGCTTCAGTTCCCACTCCCAGATGCCAATCCCGCCCGCTTCGTTGGCCAGCGTGATGCGCTCCATCAGTTGTTGATTGACCTGTTCGGTGCGTTTTAGCTCGTTAATGTCTTCAATCTGAGCGATAAAATAGAGCGGCGTGCCATCCGTGTGGCGCACCAGTGAGACGGCAAGCAACGCCCAGACAACATCGCCATTGCGGTTGTAGTAACGTTTTTCCATTGAATAGGTGTTTATTTCACCGCTTATCAGCTTTTCAACCTGTTGGAGATCTTTATTGAGATCCTCCGGCCAGGTCAGTTGCTGAAAGGTGAGTCCGCGCAGCTCTTCCTGACTGTAACCGAGAAACTGGCAGAGCGCTTTGTTGGATTGCAGCCATTGTCCCTCGGTGCCCACTAACGCCATGCCGATAGCGGAATATTCCATCGCGTTCCGAAAGCGGGTTTCGCTTTCGGAAATGTGTTTGCGTTCCGCACGAAAGGCATACATCACCATCGTCATGATGTTGGCGGGCAGCAGGATCAGCAAAAACGGTAGCCACGGCATATGGCTCATCAGGTACGTACGCGGCGTAGCAAGCAGGGAGGGATCCGCGGCCATCATCAGCGATACCATCATCACTGTGGTAAGGAAGATCAAAAAGGCTTCCATTCGTGGCAGGCGCACGGCGCTCCACATCAACAGCACAATAATGAAAGTAAAAGGCCACGGCAGATACAGCATCGAAAGCCAGCTTAACGTCAGCGTGATGGCTAACGTGAGCAGCGACTCAAAAAGCAACCTTGGGTTGCGATGGCGCAGTAGATAGTGTGGTTTAAATAACAATCCCAGCGGCACCAGTGCCAGAGCGCCGATGGATTCTGACAGTACCCATATCAAAAATGCCCTGAGAGGATCGTCTCCGGGCGTCAGCAGGACAACCAGAACACCCCCCAACAGAGGCGGAATAATGGCGCTGCCGAGTGCCAGACGCAGCCAGTCAGCCAGATTTTGCAAGGGGTTATACCACGGCAGCAATTTACGTAGCAGCACTGCCCCGACCACGGCTTCAACAATATTGATGGTCGTCCAGGTCATGTTCAGCGAGCTGGTGGAAAAAAGCAGGATGGATGCGGCGATATTTCCCAGCGAGCAGCTCAGCGCAATTCCCGGCCACATGCGCCCGGCATGGCGATAAAACGCCACCATCATGATGGACGTCGGGAACCACAGTGGGGCGAGTTGGGTGCCAAACTGCGAAAGCTCAAGTGAGAAAAGGGTGAAGATAAACGAGACTAAACCTAAACTGACCAGGTGAAGCAGCGGGTGGGGCAGGGCAATTAATACATGCTGTGATTGTTTGCTCATTACCGCTTTATCCGCAAGGCCAGGTCGCCAGTATTCGTTTCTGTGTTTATGCTAGTACAAAAGTTTTACATTTTATATGCGAATTGCTCATAAAGTGACGTAAAGGCGGATAATTTGCGCAACTGCGTATAACATTTTTTACCTTGTATAAAACTGATCAACGTAATTTGCCACCGGGAATTCTTCGTCAACAATTAACTCTGAGCGCGCGGCAACGCTATTCGACTGGTATCAGGCGGATGAAATCCCTATAATTGCCGCGTTTGGCGCTTCGTCGCCCCCTTCCTAACATCCAGGTTAATCAGGTCGCTAAATATATGACTGATCAGTCTCATCAGTGCGTCATTATCGGTATCGCTGGCGCATCGGCTTCCGGCAAGAGTCTTATTGCCAGTACCCTTTATCGTGAATTACGTGAGCAAGTCGGTGATGAACACATCGGCGTAATTCCCGAAGACTGCTATTACAAAGATCAAAGCCATCTGTCGATGGAAGAACGCGTTAAGACCAACTACGACCATCCCAGCGCGATGGATCACAGCCTGCTGCTTGAGCATTTACAAGCGTTGAAACGCGGCTCGGCAATTGACCTGCCGGTTTACAGCTATGTTGAACATACGCGTATGAAAGAAACGGTGACGGTTGAGCCGAAGAAGGTCATCATTCTCGAAGGCATTTTGTTGCTGACGGATGCGCGTTTACGTGACGAACTTAACTTCTCCATTTTCGTTGATACCCCGCTGGATATCTGCCTGATGCGCCGCATCAAGCGTGACGTTAACGAGCGTGGGCGTTCAATGGATTCAGTGATGGCGCAATATCAAAAAACCGTGCGTCCGATGTTCCTGCAATTCATTGAGCCTTCTAAACAATATGCGGACATTATCGTGCCGCGCGGCGGGAAAAACCGCATCGCGATCGATATATTGAAAGCGAAAATAAGTCAGTTCTTTGAATAAGCTTGATAAATTGTGTACCGTTCAGTGATAACCTGGTATGCCCTTGACGTAATTGGCGTTAAGGGAGTGATGCTCGAAAGGAGAAAATGCCATGCGTCTGTGTGACCGAGATATTGAAGCCTGGCTTGATGAAGGCCGTTTGTCGATCAACCCACGTCCGCCAGTGGAGCGTATTAACGGCGCGACGGTGGATGTGCGCCTGGGCAATAAATTTCGTACCTTCCGTGGTCACACGGCAGCGTTTATCGATCTGAGCGGTCCTAAAGATGAAGTGAGCGCCGCGCTTGACCGCGTGATGAGCGATGAAATCGTGCTCGACGAGGGCGAGGCGTTTTATCTTCACCCAGGAGAGCTGGCGCTGGCGGTGACGCTGGAGTCGGTGACGCTGCCAGCCGATCTGGTGGGCTGGCTGGACGGGCGTTCTTCACTGGCGCGTCTGGGGCTGATGGTGCACGTCACCGCGCACCGTATCGATCCGGGCTGGTCTGGCTGCATTGTGCTGGAGTTTTACAACTCCGGTAAGCTGCCGCTGGCGCTGCGTCCGGGCATGTTAATTGGTGCGCTGAGCTTTGAGCCGCTCTCCGGCCCGGCGGCGCGACCTTACAACCGCCGTGAAGATGCGAAATATCGCAACCAGCAGGGCGCGGTAGCCAGCCGAATCGATAAAGACTAATTCAGGCCCATTGAGGATACCATGAGACGATTTCTGACGACGCTGATGATACTCCTGGTCGTGCTGGTGGCCGGGTTATCTGCGTTAGTGTTGCTGGTGAATCCGAATGATTTCCGCGACTATATGGTCAAGCAAGTTGCTGCACGTAGCGGTTATCAATTGCAGCTCGACGGGCCACTGCGTTGGCACGTCTGGCCGCAGCTTAGTATCCTCTCCGGGCGAATGTCTCTCACCGCCCAGGGCGCAAGCCAGCCACTGGTTCGCGCCGACAACATGCGTCTGGACGTGGCGCTTTTACCACTACTGAGTCATCAACTGAGCGTTAAGCAGGTGATGCTAAAAGGGGCAGTGATCCAACTGACGCCGCAGACGGAAGCGGTGCGCAGTGAAGACGCTCCGGTTGCACCGCGCGACAATACCTTGCCGGATCTGTCAGACGATCGCGGATGGTCGTTTGATATATCCAGTCTTAAGGTGGCGGACAGCGTTCTGGTGTTCCAGCATGAAGATGACGAGCAGGTGACAATCCGCAATATCCGCCTGCAAATGGAACAAGATCCCCAACATCGTGGCTCATTTGAGTTTTCCGGGCGGGTTAATCGCGATCAGCGCGATCTCACATTATCCCTTAACGGTACGGTGGATGCTTCTGATTATCCGCATGATTTAACGGCGGCTATTGAACAAATTAACTGGCAGTTGCAGGGTGCCGATTTACCAAAACAAGGTATTCAGGGGCAGGGGAGTTTCCAGGTCCAGTGGCAGGAGTCACATAAACGCCTTTCATTTAACCAAATTAGTTTGACCGCCAATGACAGTACGCTGAGCGGGCAAGCACAGGTCACGTTGACAGAGAAACCGGAATGGCAGCTGAGACTGCAATTCCCGCAACTGAATCTTGACAACCTCATCCCCCTTAATGAAACAGCGAATGGTGAGAACGGTGCCGCGCAGCAAGGGCAGAGCCAATCAACGTTGCCGCGCCCGGTCATTTCTTCGCGTATTGATGAACCGGCCTATCAGGGACTGCAAGGCTTTACGGCTGATATTTTGTTGCAGGCCAGTAACGTGCGCTGGCGCGGAATGAATTTTACAGATGTTGCCACGCAAATGACCAACAAGTCGGGTTTGCTGGAAATTACTCAACTGCAGGGCAAACTTAACGGTGGACAGGTTTCACTGCCGGGCACGTTGGACGCGACATCAATAAATCCGCGGATAAACTTCCAGCCACGGCTGGAAAACGTTGAGATTGGCACCATTCTGAAGGCGTTTAACTATCCGATTTCGTTGACCGGAAAGATGTCACTGGCTGGTGATTTCTCCGGTGCTGACATAGATGCCGACGCATTCCGCCACAACTGGCAAGGACAGGCACATGTCGAAATGACCGACACACGCATGGAAGGGATGAACTTCCAGCAGATGATTCAGCAAGCGGTAGAACGTAATGGTGGTGATGTGAAGGCCGCTGAAAACTTCGATAACGTGACGCGTCTTGACCGCTTTACCACCGATTTGACGTTGAAGGATGGCGTCGTGACGTTAAACGACATGCAAGGTCAATCGCCAGTGCTGGCGCTGACAGGGGAAGGCATGTTGAATCTGGCAGATCAAACCTGCGACACCCAGTTTGATATTCGGGTCGTGGGTGGCTGGAACGGAGAAAGCAAACTGATTGATTTCCTCAAAGAAACGCCAGTACCGCTGCGGGTTTATGGCAACTGGCAGCAACTTAATTACAGCCTGCAAGTGGATCAGTTACTGCGTAAACATCTACAGGATGAAGCAAAACGCCGTCTTAACGACTGGGCCGAGCGGAATAAAGATTCCCGCAATGGCAAAGATGTGAAGAAGTTGCTGGAGAAGATGTAGGTTACCAGGTGAGCTGTCCTGTAGGCCTGATAAGACGCGTAAAGCGTCGCATCAGGCCTACATGCCATCACACCTCGTACTCCATCTCGCCATCCTTATGCAGCGGAATAATCTGTACCTTCTGCACGCGATGGCTTTCCACCTGCAACGTTTTAAGCAAATAATCCCCCACCTGAACTTCTTCGCCAGGTTTTGGAATACGCTGCAAATATTCCATCAATAGCCCAGCAATGGTGTGATATTCACGTTTTTCATCCAGCGGCAACGGCACATATTGCACCAGATCTTCCAGCGGCATATGACCATTCGCCGTCCAGGAACCGTCCGCATTCTTCTGAATATCATGACGGGCGTCGATCTCTTCCACTTCGTTCGGTAAGTTACCGGCAATGGTTTCAGTGACGTCACTTAATGTCACAATCCCTTCCACCGAGCCAAACTCATCCACCACAAAAGCAAAGTGTGTGCGGGCATTACGGAACTGCTCCAGGGCAGGTAACAACGGCAAGGTTTCCGGGAACACCAGCGGCTGGCGAATCAACACCCGCAGGTTGAGCGGTTCGCCGCGCAGTAACTGTTGTAGCAGGTCGATAACGTGAACAACACCGAGCAAATCTTCTGCGTCATCGCCATCAGTAACGACAAGCCGCGTATGCTGATTTCGCTCCAGTAACTGGCGGATCTCGTCTTCCGGCGCGTTGAGATCGATATGCTCAATATCGTGGCGCGACGTCATAATGCTGCTGACGGTACGCTGGTTAAGATTAAGTACCCGTTCAATCATCCGCCGTTCCTGCGGATTAAAGATCTGCTGGTTGCCATGATCCACCAGCATGGACGCGGTTTCGGCGTCCAGTTCCGCATCTTCTTTTTGCCCGCTAAGCAGGCGCATTACCGCTTCGGTAGTCCGCTGGCGCAGTGTCTGGTTAGCGGAAAGAAAACGTCGCCGGTTAAAGATAGCCAACTGATTGAGCGCCTCGATCATCACCGAGAAACCAATGGCAGCGTACAGGTAGCCTTTCGGAATGACGAAGCCGAAACCTTCCGCCACCAGGCTAAAGCCAATCATCAACAGGAAGCTTAAGCAGAGAATAACGATCGTCGGGTGACTGTTAACGAACTGGGTTAACGGCTTGCTGGCCATCAACATCAGGCTGATAGCGATAACCACGGCGGCCATCATGACCAGTAAATGGTCGACCATCCCGACGGCGGTAATCACCGAGTCGAGTGAGAAGATGGCGTCCAGTACCACAATTTGTGCCACCACCCCCCAGAACTTCGCACCTTTGCGTTGGGTGGGGTTATTGCTGTCTTTCCCTTCCAGCCGTTCGTTCAGCTCCATCGTGGCTTTGAACAACAGGAAGAAACCACCAAACAGCATGATTAAGTCGCGGGCGCTAAAGGTAAACGAGCGGAAGCTGAACAGCGGTTGAGTCAGGGTGACCAGCCAGGAGATTGACGCCAGCAGTAACAGGCGCATTAACATCGCCAGCAGGAGCCCGGTAACCCGTGCGCGGTCGCGCTGCTTAGGCGGTAGTTTTTCGGCGAGGATGGCAATAAAGACCAGGTTATCAATGCCGAGGACCAGTTCGATCACAATCAGCGTGATTAACCCAGCCCAGATAGACGGATCGGCAATCCATTCCATAGTAAGTACAAAACCTATTCGTTGTATGACAAATGTCACAATTCGATCATGGATAAATCGGGGCAAAAATGCAATGTTGCAGCACTATTTATCTCATATTATTTGAGGGTTATAACCTCACATTATCCCCGAATTATAAGTGGTAATAATAAAACGTCATTTAAGAAATATCGCATGTGGAGACGCCATATTAAATATTGTCAACCTAAAGAAACTCCTAAAAACCATATTGAATGACACTTAATATAATTCTTAAAAATAGCCAATTGCCGAATTGTTACCTTGCCTGCTATTCCGTTAGCTGTAACACTTCCTCCTGCATTATTGGAGAGCCAATATTCAATTACCATAATGTCACCTTATATTCGGAAATTAATTTCTGCAATAACCCTTTCTCATCAACGACTGTATGCAGAGAGGGTTTGAAAAATTAAACTAAATCAGTGTATTGGTAGCTAAAAAGCCAGGGGCGGTAGCGTGTCTGGATGCCTGAGAGACCAGTCTGAATTATTCTGTCAATAGCCTGCGGATGAAATCAATTTTTTTAGGACTGATGCCAGTTAAATTTTTATTCAATTAACTGCAAGGTAAATGTGCATGGCGACATTGCTATTAATAGTGCACAGGATAATTACTCTGCCAAAGTGATAAATAAACAATGATGAAATCCAAAATGAAATTGATGCCATTATTGGTGTCAGTAACCTTGATAAGCGGTTGCACAGTACTTCCGGGCAGCAATATGTCGACGATGGGGAAAGACGTCATCAAACAGCAGGACGCTGATTTCGACCTCGACAAAATGGTGAATGTTTATCCGTTAACCCCGCGCCTGATTGATCAATTACGCCCACGACCCAACGTAGCGCGCCCCAATATGACGCTGGAAAGTGAGATCGCGAATTACCAGTATCGCGTCGGGCCGGGGGACGTTCTTAATGTCACCGTCTGGGATCACCCGGAACTCACCACGCCAGCCGGTCAGTACCGCAGCTCCAGCGACACCGGCAACTGGGTACAGCCTGACGGCACCATGTTCTACCCGTATATCGGCAAGGTTCACGTCGTGGGGAAAACGCTCGCTGAAATCCGCAGTGATATTACCGGGCGCTTAGCGACGTATATCGCTGACCCGCAGGTGGACGTTAATATCGCCGCCTTCCGCTCGCAAAAAGCCTATATCTCCGGTCAGGTGAATAAATCCGGTCAACAGGCCATTACCAACGTGCCTCTGACCATTCTCGACGCTATCAACGCCGCAGGTGGCCTGACCGACACCGCTGACTGGCGCAACGTGGTGCTAACACACAATGGTCGTGAAGAGCGCATTTCTTTGCAGGCGCTGATGCAAAACGGCGACCTCAATCAGAACCGACTGCTTTACCCCGGCGATATTCTTTACGTGCCACGTAATGATGATCTGAAAGTGTTTGTGATGGGTGAAGTGAAGAAACAGAGCACCCTGAAAATGGACTTTAGCGGCATGACCCTGACTGAAGCCCTGGGCAATGCTGAAGGCATCGACATGACCACCTCCAACGCCAGCGGCATCTTTGTCATTCGTCCGCTGAAAGGCGAGGGCGGGCGTAACGGCAAGATTGCCAATATCTACCAGCTGGATATGTCCGATGCCACGTCGCTGGTGATGGCGACAGAATTCCGCCTGCAGCCTTATGACGTGGTGTATGTCACCACCGCCCCGGTTTCCCGCTGGAACCGTCTGATCAATCAGTTGCTGCCAACTATTAGCGGTGTCCGTTACATGACGGATACAGCCAGCGACATTCATAACTGGTAATCGTCATGTTTAACAACATCTTAGTTGTCTGTGTCGGCAATATTTGCCGTTCCCCGACGGCGGAACGCTTACTGCAACGTTATCACCCGGAGCTAAAAGTGGAGTCCGCTGGACTCGGCGCGTTGGTCGGTAAGGGCGCTGATCCTACCGCTATCAGCGTCGCCGCAGAACATCAACTGTCCCTGGAAGGTCATTGCGCACGGCAAATCAGCCGCCGTCTGTGTCGCAACTACGACCTGATTTTGACCATGGAAAAGCGCCATATCGAACGCTTATGCGAGATGGCACCAGAGATGCGCGGCAAAGTGATGCTGTTTGGTCACTGGGATAACGAATGTGAAATCCCCGATCCGTATCGCAAAAGCCGGGAAACGTTTACAGCGGTGTACACATTACTTGAACGGTCTGCCCGCCAGTGGGCGCAGGCATTGAACGCAGAGCAGGTATAAGAATGACAGAAAAAGTAAAACAACATGCCGCTCCGGTAACGGGCAGTGATGAAATCGATATTGGTCGCCTGGTCGGCACCGTCATTGAAGCGCGCTGGTGGGTGATTGGCATCACCGCCGTATTTGCCCTCTGTGCCGTGGTTTACACCTTCTTTGCCACGCCGATTTATAGCGCCGACGCACTGGTACAAATCGAACAAAGCAGCGGCAATTCGTTAGTGCAGGATATCGGATCGGCATTAGCCAACAAACCGCCTGCATCGGACGCCGAGATCCAGTTGATTCGTTCGCGCCTGGTGCTTGGTAAAACGGTGGACGATCTCGACCTCGATATTGCGGTGAGCAAAAACACGTTCCCGATTTTCGGTGCGGGCTGGGAGCGCCTGATGGGACGTCAGAACGAGACGGTAAAAGTGACTACCTTTAACCGCCCGAAAGAGATGGCGGATCAGGTGTTTACGCTTAATGTGCTTGATGACAAAAACTACACTTTGAGCAGCGACGGCGGCTTTAGCGCCCGTGGGCAAGCGGGCCAGATGCTGAAAAAAGAAGGCGTCACGCTGATGGTTGAAGCCATTCACGCCAGCCCGGGCAGTGAGTTTACCGTCACCAAATACTCCACGCTGGGGATGATCAACCAACTGCAAAACAGCCTGACGGTAACGGAGAACGGAAAAGACGCAGGCGTTTTGAGCCTGACTTATACCGGTGAAGATCGCGAACAGATCCGCGACATTCTTAACAGCATCGCCCGTAACTATCAGGAACAAAATATTGAGCGCAAATCGGCGGAAGCGTCGAAAAGCCTCGCTTTCCTCGCGCAACAGTTACCTGAAGTACGTAGCCGCCTTGATGTTGCCGAAAACAAACTGAATGCCTTCCGTCAGGATAAAGATTCAGTTGATCTGCCGCTGGAAGCGAAAGCGGTGCTCGATTCGATGGTGAACATCGACGCACAATTGAACGAACTTACCTTTAAAGAAGCGGAAATCTCCAAGCTGTACACCAAAGTTCACCCGGCGTACCGCACGCTGCTGGAGAAACGGCAGGCGCTGGAAGACGAAAAAGCCAAACTTAATGGTCGCGTAACGGCGATGCCGAAAACCCAGCAGGAAATTGTGCGTCTGACCCGCGATGTCGAGTCTGGTCAGCAGGTCTATATGCAGCTGCTGAATAAAGAGCAGGAGCTGAAAATCACCGAAGCCAGCACCGTCGGCGATGTGCGCATTGTTGACCCGGCAATCACTCAGCCTGGTGTGCTAAAACCGAAGAAAGGGCTGATTATCCTTGGGGCGATTATCCTTGGCCTGATGCTCTCTATCGTGGGTGTGCTGCTGCGCTCGTTGTTTAATCGCGGTATCGAAAGCCCGCAGGTGCTGGAAGAACACGGTATCAGCGTCTATGCCAGCATCCCGCTGTCGGAGTGGCAGAAAGCGCGCGATAGCGTCAAAACCATCAAAGGGATTAAACGCTATAAACAGAGCCAGCTACTGGCGGTGGGGAATCCAACCGATCTGGCGATTGAAGCCATCCGTAGTCTGCGTACCAGTCTGCACTTCGCGATGATGCAGGCACAGAACAATGTGTTGATGATGACCGGGGTTAGCCCGTCAATCGGTAAAACCTTTGTCTGCGCCAACCTGGCGGCGGTGATTAGCCAGACCAATAAACGGGTGTTGTTGATCGACTGCGATATGCGCAAAGGCTACACCCACGAGCTGTTGGGCACTAATAACGTTAATGGCCTGTCGGAAATTCTGATTGGTCAGGGCGATATTACTACCGCTGCTAAACCGACCTCTATTGCCAAATTTGATCTGATCCCGCGCGGTCAGGTACCGCCAAATCCTTCTGAACTGTTAATGAGCGAACGCTTTGCCGAACTGGTGAAGTGGGCGAGTAAAAACTACGACCTGGTGTTGATTGATACGCCGCCGATTCTGGCAGTGACCGATGCGGCAATTGTTGGTCGTCATGTCGGAACCACATTGATGGTGGCGCGTTATGCGGTCAACACATTGAAAGAAGTGGAAACCAGTCTGAGCCGCTTTGAGCAAAACGGTATTCCGGTGAAAGGGGTGATTCTGAACTCCATCTTCCGCCGCGCCAGCGCGTATCAGGATTATGGCTATTACGAATACGAATATAAGTCGGATGCGAAATAACGACGCCTGCATTCGCACCGCCCCGTAGGCCGGATAAGGCGTTCACGCCGCATCCGGTAAGCAAACCAGCTCATAAGCCGGGAGAACAACCTATGAAAGACAATCCGCTGATTTCAATCTATATGCCGACCTGGAACCGCCAACAACTGGCGATTCGGGCGATAAAATCGGTCCTGCGCCAGGACTACAGTAACTGGGAGATGATCATCGTGGATGATTGCTCCACCTCCTGGGAACAACTACAACAGTACGTCACCGCCCTCAACGATCCGCGTATCACTTACATTCACAACGACATTAACAGCGGAGCGTGCGCGGTACGTAACCAGGCGATTATGCTGGCGCAAGGGGAATACATCACCGGGATCGATGATGATGATGAATGGATACCCAACCGCCTGAGCGTCTTCCTCGCCCATAAACAGCAACTGGTCACACACGCCTTTTTGTACGCTAACGACTACGTTTGCCAGGGCGAAGTTTATTCCCAACCGGCAAGCTTGCCGCTGTATCCCAAATCGCCGTATTCACGCCGCCTGTTCTACAAACGCAATATCATTGGCAATCAGGTCTTTACCTGGGCGTGGCGTTTCAAAGAGTGCTTGTTCGATACCGAACTGAAAGCGGCACAGGATTACGACATCTTCCTGCGGATGGTGGTGGAGTACGGCGAACCGTGGAAAGTGGAAGAGGCGACGCAGATCCTGCATATCAATCACGGCGAAATGCAGATCACCTCGTCACCGAAAAAATTCTCCGGATACTTCCAATTTTACCGCAAGCACAAAGACAAATTCGACCGCGCCAGCAAAAAATATCAGCTGTTTACCCTCTACCAGATCCGCAATAAACGCATGACCTGGCGCACTTTGCTGACGCTGCTGTCGGTGCGTAACGGCAAACGTCTGGCTGATGGTATTCGGGGGCGCTAAAGATGCTGGAAGATCTGCACGCCAACAGCTGGAGTTTACGCCCGTGCTGCATGGTTCTTGCCTATCGCGTCGCTCATTTTTGTTCGGTGTGGCGCAAAAAGAACGTCCTCAACAATCTTTGGGCGGCCCCGCTGCTGGTGCTGTATCGCATTATCACCGAATGCTTTTTCGGTTATGAAATCCAGGCTGCCGCGACCATTGGCCGCCGCTTTACTATCCATCACGGTTACGCCGTAGTGATCAATAAAAACGTGGTTGCGGGGGATGATTTCACCATTCGCCATGGCGTCACTATCGGCAATCGTGGTGCCGATAACATGGCATGTCCACACATTGGCAACGGCGTCGAACTCGGTGCCAACGTCATTATTCTTGGTGATATCACGCTTGGTAACAACGTCACCGTGGGCGCGGGCAGCGTGGTGCTCGACTCTGTCCCGGACAACGCGCTGGTGGTGGGAGAAAAAGCGCGAGTGAAGGTAATTAAATGAATATTCTGCAATTTAATGTGCGACTGGCGGAAGGCGGGGCGGCAGGTGTGGCGTTAGATCTCCACCAGCGTGCGCTGCAACAGGGGCTGGCATCACATTTTGTCTACGGCTACGGCAAAGGCGGCAAAGAGAGCGTCAGCCATCAGAACTATCCGCAGGTCATCAAACATACGCCGCGGATGACCGCGATGGCGAACATTGCCCTGTTTCGTCTGTTTAATCGCGATCTGTTCGGCAATTTCAATGAGTTATATCGCACCATTACTCGCACACCGGGTCCGGTGGTCCTGCATTTTCATGTGCTGCACAGCTACTGGTTGAATCTTAAGAGCGTGGTGCGCTTTTGCGAAAAAGTGAAAAACCACAAACCGGATATCACTTTGGTCTGGACGTTACACGATCACTGGAGCGTTACCGGACGCTGCGCCTTTACCGACGGTTGCGAAGGCTGGAAAACGGGCTGCCAGAAATGCCCGACCTTAAATAATTATCCGCCGGCGAAGATTGATCGCGCACACCAACTGGTGGCGGGCAAACGGCAGTTATTCCGCGAGATGCTGGCACTGGGCTGTCAGTTTATTTCCCCCAGCCAGCATGTGGCTGACGCTTTCAATAACCTGTACGGTCCAGGGCGTTGCCGGATTATCAATAATGGCATTGATATGGCAACCGAAGCGATTCTGGCGGACTTGCCTCCGGTTTGCGAAACCCAGGGCAAGCCGAAAATCGCAGTGGTGGCGCATGATCTGCGTTACGACGGCAAAACTAACCAGCAACTGGTGCGCGAGATGATGGCGCTGAGCGACAAAATCGAACTGCATACTTTCGGTAAGTTCTCGCCGTTCACCGCTGGTAACGTTGTTAATCACGGCTTTGAAACTGACAAGCGCAAGTTGATGAGCGCGCTCAACCAGATGGATGCGCTGGTGTTCAGTTCTCGCGTCGATAACTACCCGCTGATTTTGTGTGAGGCGTTATCGATTGGCGTGCCGGTGATTGCCACCCATAGCGACGCGGCGCGGGAAGTGCTGCAAAAATCCGGCGGTAAAACCGTCAGCGAAGAAGAGGTGCTGCAACTGGTGCAGTTAAGCAAACCGGAAATTGCGCAGGCGATATTTGGTACCACGCTGGCTGAGTTCAGCCAGCGCAGCCGCGCCGCCTACAGTGGACAACAGATGCTGGAGGAGTATGTCAACTTCTATCAGAATCTGTAGCTACCTGCTGCTGCCGCTGATCTACCTGCTGGTTAACGTCAAAATCGCCCATCTTGGCGAAAGTTTCCCCATCACCATCGTCACTTTTTTACCTGTCTTGTTACTGCTGTTTTTAGAGCGCATCAGCGTTAAAAAATTGATGATTGCCTTGGGGATTGGCGCGGGACTCACGGCGTTTAACTACCTGTTTGGTCAGTCGTTGGATGCCAGTAAATATGTCACTTCAACCATGCTGTTTGTCTATATTGTGATCATTATTGGCATGGTGTGGAGTATTCGCTTTAAAACGATTTCGCCACACAACCATCGCAAGATATTACGTTTCTTTTATCTGGTGGTCGGGTTGGTGGTGGTGCTGGCGGCGGTGGAGATGGCGCAAATTATCCTCACCGGCGGTAGCAGTATTATGGAGTCGATTTCGAAATATCTGATTTACAGCAACAGCTATGTGCTGAATTTCATTAAATTCGGCGGCAAGCGCACGACAGCACTTTATTTCGAACCGGCATTTTTCGCTCTGGCATTAATCTCAATTTGGCTCAGCATCAAACAGTTTGGTATCAAAACGCCTAAAACCGATGCTATGATTCTCGCAGGGATAATATTATCCGGATCGTTTTCAGGGGTTATGACCTTTATCCTTTTTTATTTGCTGGAGTGGGCATTTCAATATCTGAATAAAGAGGCGATTAAGAAAAAGTTACCGTTAGCATTGATTTCTCTGGCTGTATTCCTGGTTGGTGTGGTAATCGCGTTCCCTTATATTTCCACCCGTCTGGGCGATTTAGGTACAGAAGGATCGTCATCGTATTATCGTATTGTCGGTCCGCTGGTGATGGTCGGTTATTCTTTAACCCATATTGACGGTGTAGTCAGATTTGGCTCACTTTATGAATATGTCGCATCATTCGGAATATTTAACGGTGCGGATGTCGGAAAAACCATAGACAATGGTTTGTATCTGCTGATTATTTATTTTTCCTGGTTCGCGGTGCTTTTATCACTGTGGTACATGGGGAAAGTGATAAAAATGATGATCAACGCTTTTGGTGATAACCGCAATTTTCGCGTGCAATTATATCTTTTTACTCCGGTATCGCTGTTTTTTACCGGTTCGATATTTAGCCCGGAATATGCATTTTTAATCGTCTGTCCGTTTATTTTGCGAAAAGCGTTAAATATTACGAGGTAAGAATAAGAACATGTTGCTTAGCATAATCACTGTCGCGTTTCGTAACCTCGCAGGGATAGTCAAAACATATGCCTCGCTGGCGCATCTGGCGCAGGCGGACGTTATCAGCTTCGAATGGATTGTTGTTGATGGCGGTTCCAACGACGGCACCCGTGAGTATCTGGAAAATCTCAATGGTATCTATAACCTACGCTTTGTCAGCGAACCAGATAACGGTATCTACGACGCCATGAACAAAGGTATTGAAATGGCGCAAGGCAAGTTCGCGCTGTTTCTCAATTCAGGCGATATTTTTCATCAGGATGCCGCAAATTTTGTCCGTAAGTTAAAAGTGCAAAAAGATAACATGATGATCACCGGCGATGCGCTGCTGGATTTTGGCGATGGGCATAAAATTAAACGTAGCGCCAAACCGGGTTGGTATATTTACCACAGCCTGCCCGCCAGTCATCAGGCGATATTTTTCCCGGTGTCCGGCTTGAAGAAATGGCGTTATGACCTGGAATATAAAGTTTCTTCCGATTACGCTCTGGCGGCCAAAATGTATAAAGCCGGTTATGCATTTAAAAAACTCAATGGCCTGGTGTCTGAATTTTCTATGGGTGGGGTATCTACCACCAATAATATGGAATTGTGTGCTGACGCCAAAAAAGTCCAACGGCAGATATTGCACGTGCCTGGCTTTTGGGCTGAATTATCCTGGCATTTACGCCAACGTACGACCTCAAAGACGAAAGCCTTATATAACAAAAGCTGAATATAAGGGAAAACGATGCAGGATTTAAGTGGATTCTCGGTGCCGAAAGGGTTCCGGGGTGGCAACGCTATTAAAGTGCAATTGTGGTGGGCAGTACAGGCAACAATATTTGCCTGGTCGCCACAAGTATTGTATCGCTGGCGGGCATTTTTATTACGTTTATTCGGCGCAAAAATAGGAAAAAACGTAGTTATTCGTCCGTCAGTAAAAATTACCTATCCGTGGAAATTAACCTTAGGTGATTACGCGTGGGTCGGCGATGAGGTCAATTTATATACCCTCGGTGAAATAACCATTGGCGCACATTCGGTGATATCGCAAAAAAGTTATTTATGCACCGGGAGCCACGACCATGCAAGTCAACATTTCACCATTAACGCCACGCCTATTGTGATTGGCGAGAAATGCTGGCTGGCAACCGATGTCTTTGTTGCCCCTGGCGTCACGATCGGCGACGGCACCGTCGTGGGTGCGCGAAGCAGTGTTTTTAAATCGCTTCCGGCAAATGTGGTTTGCCGGGGGAACCCCGCAGTGGTGATACGCAAACGCGTTGAAACTGAATAAATTCAAAAAATACAGAGGAATAAGACATGTCAAAAGTCGCTCTCATCACCGGTGTAACCGGACAAGACGGTTCTTACCTGGCAGAGTTTCTGCTGGAAAAAGGTTACGAGGTGCATGGTATTAAGCGTCGTGCATCGTCATTCAACACCGAGCGCGTGGATCACATTTATCAGGATCCGCACACCTGCAACCCGAAATTCCATCTGCATTATGGCGACCTGAGTGATACCTCCAACCTGACGCGCATTTTGCGTGAAGTGCAGCCGGATGAAGTGTACAACCTGGGCGCAATGAGCCACGTTGCGGTTTCTTTTGAGTCACCGGAATATACCGCAGACGTCGATGCGATGGGTACGCTGCGCCTGCTCGAGGCGATCCGCTTCCTCGGTCTGGAAAAGAAAACACGTTTCTATCAGGCTTCCACTTCTGAACTGTACGGTCTGGTGCAGGAAATTCCGCAGAAAGAGACCACGCCGTTCTACCCACGCTCTCCGTATGCGGTCGCCAAACTGTACGCCTACTGGATCACCGTTAACTACCGCGAATCCTACGGCATGTACGCCTGTAACGGTATTCTCTTCAACCATGAATCCCCGCGCCGTGGCGAGACTTTCGTTACCCGCAAAATCACCCGCGCAATCGCCAACATCGCCCAGGGGCTGGAGTCGTGCCTGTATCTCGGCAATATGGATTCCCTGCGTGACTGGGGCCACGCCAAAGACTACGTAAAAATGCAGTGGATGATGCTGCAACAGGAACAACCGGAAGATTTCGTTATTGCCACCGGCGTTCAGTACTCCGTGCGTCAGTTCGTGGAAATGGCGGCGGCACAGCTGGGCATCAAACTGCGCTTTGAAGGCACGGGTGTTGAAGAGAAGGGCATTGTGGTTTCCGTCACCGGGCATGACGCGCCGGGCGTTAAACCGGGTGATGTGATTATCGCCGTTGACCCGCGCTACTTCCGTCCGGCTGAAGTTGAAACGCTGCTCGGTGACCCGACCAAAGCGCACGAAAAACTGGGCTGGAAACCGGAAATCACCCTCAGAGAGATGGTGTCTGAAATGGTGGCTAATGACCTCGAAGCGGCGAAAAAACACTCTCTGCTGAAATCTCACGGCTACGACGTGGCGATCGCGCTGGAGTCATAAGCATGAGTAAACAACGCATTTTTATCGCTGGCCATCGCGGGATGGTCGGTTCCGCCATCAGGCGACAGCTCGAACAGCGCGGTGATGTGGAACTGGTATTACGCACCCGTGACGAGCTGAACCTGCTGGACAGCCGCGCGGTGCATGATTTCTTTGCCAGCGAACGTATTGACCAGGTCTATCTGGCGGCGGCGAAAGTGGGCGGCATTGTTGCCAACAACACCTATCCGGCAGATTTCATCTACCAGAACATGATGATTGAGAGCAACATCATTCACGCCGCGCATCAGAACGACGTGAACAAACTGCTGTTTCTCGGATCGTCCTGCATCTACCCGAAACTGGCAAAACAGCCGATGGCAGAAAGCGAGTTGTTGCAGGGCACGCTGGAGCCGACCAACGAGCCTTATGCCATTGCCAAAATCGCCGGGATCAAACTGTGTGAATCATACAACCGCCAGTACGGACGGGATTACCGCTCAGTCATGCCAACCAACCTGTACGGGCCACACGACAACTTCCACCCGAGTAATTCGCATGTGATCCCAGCATTGCTGCGTCGCTTCCATGAGGCGACGGCACAGAATGCGCCGGACGTGGTGGTGTGGGGCAGCGGTACGCCGATGCGCGAATTTCTACACGTTGATGATATGGCAGCGGCGAGCATTCATGTCATGGAGCTGGCGCACGAGGTCTGGCAGGAGAACACCCGGCCGATGCTGTCGCACATTAACGTCGGCACGGGCGTTGACTGCACTATCCGTGAGCTGGCGCAAACCATCGCCAAAGTGGTGGGTTACAAAGGTCGGGTGGTTTTTGATGCCAGTAAACCGGATGGTACGCCGCGCAAACTGCTGGATGTGACGCGGTTGCATCAGCTTGGCTGGTATCACGAAATCTCACTGGAAGCGGGGCTTGCCAGCACTTACCAGTGGTTCCTTGAGAATCAAGACCGCTTTCGGGGGTAATGATGTTTTTACGTCAGGAAGACTTTGCCACGGTAGTGCGCTCCACACCGCTTGTCTCTCTCGACTTTATTGTTGAGAACAGTCGCGGCGAGTTTCTGCTTGGCAAAAGAACCAACCGCCCGGCGCAGGGTTACTGGTTTGTGCCGGGAGGGCGCGTGCAGAAAGACGAAATGCTGGAGGCCGCATTTGAGCGGCTGACGATGGCGGAACTGGGGCTACGTCTGCCGATAACAGCAGGCCAGTTTTACGGTGTCTGGCAGCACTTTTATGGCGATAACTTCTCCGGCACGGAATTCACCACTCACTATGTGGTGCTCGGTTTTCGCATCAGAGTCGCGGAAGATGAGCTGTTACTGCCGGATGAGCAGCATGACGATTACCGCTGGCTGACGCCGGACGCGTTGCTCGCCAGTGACAATGTTCACGCTAACAGCCGCGCCTATTTTCTCTCTGAGAAGCGTGCCGGAGTACCCGGATTATGAAAATACTGGTCTACGGCATTAACTACTCGCCGGAGTTAACCGGCATCGGCAAGTACACCGGCGAGATGGTGGAATGGCTGGCAGCACAAGGTCATGAGGTGCGGGTTATTACCGCGCCGCCTTACTACCCGCAGTGGCAGGTGGGCGAGAACTATTCCGCCTGGCGGTACAAACGGGAAGAGGGGGCCGCCACGGTGTGGCGCTGCCCGCTGTACGTGCCAAAACAGCCGAGCACCCTGAAACGCCTGTTGCATCTCGGCAGTTTTGCCGCCAGCAGTTTCTTTCCGCTGATGGCGCAACGTCGCTGGAAGCCGGATCGCATTATCGGCGTGGTGCCAACGCTGTTTTGCACGCCAGGAATGCGCCTGCTGGCGAAACTGTCTGGTGCGCGCACGGTGCTCCATATTCAGGATTACGAAGTGGACGCCATGCTGGGGCTGGGCCTTGCCGGAAAAGGTAAAGGCGGCAAAGTGGCACAGCTGGCAACGGCGTTCGAACGTAGCGGACTGCATAACGTCGATAACGTCTCCACGATTTCGCGTTCGATGATGAATAAAGCTATCGAGAAAGGCGTGGCGGCGGAAAACGTCATCTTCTTCCCCAACTGGTCAGAAATTGCCCGTTTTCAGCATGTCGCAGACGCCGATGTTGATGCCCTTCGTAACCAGCTTGGCCTGCCGGATAACAAAAAAATCATTCTTTACTCCGGCAATATTGGTGAAAAGCAGGGGCTGGAAAACGTTATTGAAGCTGCCGATCGCCTGCGCGATGAACCGCTTATGTTTGCCATTGTCGGGCAGGGCGGCGGCAAAGCGCGCCTGGAAAAAATGGCGCAGCAGCGTGGACTGCGCAACATGCAATTTTTTCCGCTGCAATCGTATGACGCTTTACCCGCACTGCTGAAGATGGGGGATTGCCATCTGGTGGTGCAAAAACGCGGCGCGGCAGATGCCGTATTGCCGTCGAAACTGACCAATATTCTGGCGGTAGGCGGTAACGCGGTGATTACCGCAGAAGCCCACACAGAACTGGGGCAGCTTTGCGAAACCTTTCCGGGCATTGCGGTTTGCGTGGAACCGGAATCGGTCGAGGCGCTGGTGGCGGGGATTCGTCAGGCGTTCCTGCTGCCCAAACACAACACGGTGGCACGTGAATATGCCGAACGCACGCTCGATAAAGAGAACGTGTTACGTCAATTTATAAATGATATTCGGGGATAATTATGGCGCAGTCGAAACTCTATCCAGTTGTGATGGCAGGTGGCTCCGGTAGCCGCTTATGGCCGCTTTCCCGCGTACTTTACCCCAAGCAGTTTTTATGCCTGAAAGGCGATCTCACCATGCTGCAAACCACCATCTGCCGCCTGAACGGCGTGGAGTGCGAAAGCCCGGTGGTGATTTGCAATGAGCAGCACCGCTTTATTGTCGCGGAACAGCTGCGTCAACTAAATAAACTCACCGAGAACATTATTCTCGAACCGGCAGGGCGTAACACTGCACCGGCCATTGCGCTGGCGGCGCTGGCGGCAAAACGTCATAGCCCGGAGAACGACCCATTAATGCTGGTGCTGGCGGCGGATCATGTGATTGCCGATGAAGACGCGTTCCGTGCCGCCGTGCGTAATGCCATGCCGTATGCCGAAGCGGGCAAGCTGGTGACCTTCGGCATTGTGCCGGATCTACCTGAAACCGGATATGGCTATATTCGTCGCGGTGAAGTGTCGGCGGGTGAGCAGGATACGGTGGCCTTTGAAGTGGCGCAGTTTGTCGAAAAACCGAATCTGGAAACCGCGCAGGCCTATGTGGCAAGTGGCGAATATTACTGGAACAGCGGTATGTTCCTGTTCCGTGCCGGACGTTATCTCGAAGAACTGAAAAAGTATCGTCCGGATATTCTCGATGCCTGTGAAAAAGCGATGAGCGCCGTCGATCCGGATCTCGATTTTATTCGTGTGGATGAAGAGGCGTTTCTCGCCTGTCCGGAAGAGTCGGTAGATTACGCGGTCATGGAACGCACGGCAGATGCCGTTGTTGTGCCGATGGATGCGGGCTGGAGCGATGTCGGTTCCTGGTCCTCTTTATGGGAGATCAGCGCCCACACCGCCGAGGGCAACGTTTGCCACGGCGATGTGATTAATCACAAAACTGAAAACAGCTATGTGTATGCCGAATCTGGCCTGGTCACCACCGTCGGGGTGAAAGATCTGGTGGTAGTGCAGACCAAAGATGCAGTGCTGATTGCCGACCGTAACGCGGTGCAGGATGTGAAAAAAGTGGTCGAGCAGATCAAAGCTGATGGTCGCCATGAGCATCGGGTGCATCGCGAAGTGTATCGTCCGTGGGGCAAATATGACTCTATCGACGCGGGCGACCGCTACCAGGTGAAACGCATCACCGTGAAACCGGGCGAAGGCTTGTCGGTACAGATGCACCATCACCGCGCGGAACACTGGGTGGTTGTCGCGGGAACGGCAAAAGTCACTATCGACGGTGATATCAAACTGCTTGGTGAAAACGAGTCCATTTATATTCCGCTGGGGGCGACGCATTGCCTGGAAAACCCGGGGAAAATTCCGCTCGATTTAATTGAAGTGCGCTCCGGCTCTTATCTCGAAGAGGATGATGTGGTGCGCTTCGCGGATCGCTACGGACGGGTGTAAACGTCGCATCAGGCGCTGTTTGTCGGATGCGGCGTGAAAGCCTTATCCGACCTACGGTTCGGGTTTGTAGGCCTGATAAGACGCGGCAGCGTCGCATCAGGCAATGAATGCGAAACCGCGATGTAAATAACGACAAAAACAAAATTGGCCGTTTCGGTCAGGGCCAACTATTGCCTGAAAAAGGGTAACGATATGAAAAAATTAACCTGCTTTAAAGCCTATGATATTCGCGGGAAATTAGGCGAAGAACTGAATGAAGATATCGCCTGGCGCATTGGTCGCGCCTATGGCGAATTTCTCAAACCGAAAACCATTGTGTTAGGCGGTGATGTCCGCCTCACCAGCGAAACCTTAAAACTGGCGCTGGCGAAAGGTTTACAGGACGCGGGCGTCGACGTGCTGGATATCGGCATGTCCGGCACCGAAGAAATCTATTTCGCCACGTTCCATCTCGGCGTGGATGGCGGCATTGAAGTTACCGCCAGCCATAACCCGATGGATTACAACGGCATGAAGCTGGTTCGCGAGGGGGCTCGCCCGATCAGCGGAGATACCGGACTGCGCGACGTCCAGCGTCTGGCTGAAGCCAACGACTTTCCTCCCGTCGATGAAACCAAACGCGGTCGCTATCAGCAAATCAACCTGCGTGACGCTTACGTTGATCACCTGTTCGGTTATATCAATGTCAAAAACCTCACGCCGCTCAAGCTGGTGATCAACTCCGGGAACGGCGCAGCGGGTCCGGTGGTGGACGCCATCGAAGCCCGCTTTAAAGCCCTCGGCGCACCGGTGGAGTTAATCAAAGTGCATAACACGCCGGACGGCAATTTCCCCAACGGTATTCCTAACCCGTTGCTGCCGGAATGTCGCGACGACACCCGCAATGCGGTCATCAAACACGGCGCGGATATGGGCATTGCCTTTGATGGCGATTTTGACCGCTGTTTCCTGTTTGACGAAAAAGGGCAGTTTATTGAGGGCTACTACATTGTCGGCCTGCTGGCAGAAGCGTTCCTCGAAAAAAATCCCGGCGCGAAGATCATCCACGATCCACGTCTCTCCTGGAATACCGTTGATGTAGTGACGGCCGCAGGCGGCACACCGGTGATGTCGAAAACCGGACACGCCTTTATTAAAGAACGTATGCGCAAGGAAGACGCTATCTACGGTGGCGAAATGAGCGCCCACCATTACTTCCGTGATTTCGCTTACTGCGACAGCGGCATGATCCCGTGGCTGCTGGTCGCCGAACTGGTGTGCCTGAAAGGAAAAACGCTGGGCGAACTGGTGCGCGACCGTATGGCGGCTTTTCCGGCAAGCGGTGAGATCAACAGCAAACTGGCACAACCTGTTGAGGCGATTAACCGCGTGGAACAGCACTTTAGCCGCGAGGCGCTGGCGGTGGATCGTACCGATGGCATCAGCATGACCTTTGCCGACTGGCGCTTTAATCTGCGCTCCTCCAACACCGAACCGGTGGTGCGGTTGAATGTGGAATCGCGCGGTGATGTGCCGCTGATGGAAGCGCGAACGCGAACTCTGCTGACGTTGCTGAACGAGTAATGTCGGATCTTCCCTTACCCCACTGCGGGTAAGGAGCTAAAAACAGGAACAACGATGACAAATCTAAAAAAGCGCGAGCGAGCGAAAACCAATGCATCGTTAATCTCTATGGTGCAACGCTTTTCAGATATCACCATCATGTTTGCCGGACTATGGCTGGTTTGCGAAGTGAGCGGACTGTCATTCCTCTACATGCACCTGTTGGTGGCGCTGATTACGCTGGTGGTGTTCCAGATGTTGGGCGGCATCACCGATTTTTATCGCTCATGGCGCGGTGTTCGGGCAGCGACAGAATTTGCCCTGCTGCTACAAAACTGGACCTTAAGCGTGATTTTCAGCGCCGGACTGGTGGCGTTCAACAATGATTTCGACACGCAACTGAAAATCTGGCTGGCGTGGTATGGGCTGACCAGTATCGGACTGGTGGTTTGCCGTTCATGTATTCGCATTGGGGCGGGCTGGCTGCGTAATCATGGCTATAACAAGCGCATGGTCGCCGTAGCGGGGGATTTAGCCGCCGGACAAATGCTGATGGAGAGCTTCCGTAATCAGCCGTGGTTAGGGTTTGAAGTGGTGGGCGTTTACCACGACCCGAAACCGGGCGGCGTTTCTAACGACTGGGCGGGCAATCTGCAACAGCTGGTAGAGGATGCAAAAGCGGGCAAGATTCATAACGTCTATATCGCGATGCAGATGTGCGACGGCGCGCGAGTGAAAAAACTGGTCCATCAACTGGCGGACACCACCTGTTCGGTGCTGCTGATCCCCGATGTCTTTACCTTCAACATTCTCCATTCCCGTATCGAAGAGATGAACGGCGTTCCGGTGGTGCCGCTGTACGACACGCCGCTTTCCGGGGTTAACCGCCTGATAAAACGTGCAGAAGACATTGTGCTGGCGACGCTTATTCTGCTGCTGATCTCCCCGGTGCTGTGCTGCATTGCGCTGGCGGTGAAACTGAGCTCACCGGGGCCGGTTATTTTCCGCCAGACTCGCTACGGCATGGATGGCAAGCCAATCAAAGTGTGGAAGTTCCGTTCTATGAAAGTGATGGAGAACGACAAAGTGGTGACTCAGGCGACACAGAACGATCCGCGCGTCACCAAAGTGGGGAACTTTCTGCGCCGCACCTCGCTGGACGAACTGCCGCAGTTTATCAATGTGCTGACTGGCGGGATGTCGATTGTCGGTCCGCGTCCGCATGCGGTGGCGCATAACGAACAGTATCGCCAGCTCATTGAAGGCTACATGCTGCGCCATAAAGTGAAACCGGGCATTACTGGCTGGGCGCAGATTAACGGCTGGCGCGGCGAAACCGACACGCTGGAGAAAATGGAAAAACGCGTCGAGTTCGACCTTGAGTACATCCGCGAATGGAGCGTCTGGTTCGATATCAAAATCGTTTTCCTGACGGTATTCAAGGGCTTCGTTAACAAAGCGGCATATTGATATGAGCTTACGTGAAAAAACCATCAGCGGCGCGAAGTGGTCGGCGATTGCCACGGTGATCATCATCGGCCTCGGTCTGGTGCAAATGACCGTGCTGGCGCGGATTATAGATAACCACCAGTTCGGCCTGCTGACTGTGTCGCTGGTGATTATCGCGTTGGCAGATACACTTTCTGACTTCGGTATCGCTAACTCGATTATTCAGCGAAAAGAAATCAGCCACCTTGAACTCACCACGCTGTACTGGCTGAACGTCGGGCTGGGGATCGTGGTGTGCGTGGCGGTGTTTTTGTTGAGTGATGTCATCGGTGACGTGTTGAATAACCCGGACCTGGCACCGTTGATTAAAACATTGTCGCTGGCGTTTGTGGTTATCCCCCACGGGCAACAGTTCCGCGCGTTGATGCAAAAGGAGCTGGAGTTCAACAAAATCGGCATGATCGAAACCAGCGCGGTGCTGGCGGGCTTCATTTTTACGGTGGTTAGCGCCCATTTCTGGCCGCTGGCGATGACCGCGATTCTCGGTTATCTGGTCAATAGTGTGGTGAGAACGCTGCTGTTTGGCTACTTTGGCCGCAAAATTTATCGCCCCGGTCTGCATTTCTCGCTGGTGTCGGTGGCACCGAACTTACGCTTTGGTGCCTGGCTGACGGCGGACAGCATCATCAACTATCTCAACACCAACCTTTCAACGCTGGTGCTGGCGCGTATTCTCGGCGCTGGCGTGGCTGGGGGATACAACCTGGCGTACAACGTGGCCGTTGTGCCACCGATGAAGCTGAACCCGATCATCACCCGCGTGTTGTTTCCGGCGTTCGCCAAAATTCAGGACGATACAGAAAAGCTGCGCGTCAACTTCTACAAGCTGCTGTCGGTAGTGGGGATTATCAACTTTCCGGCGCTGCTTGGGCTGATGGTGGTGTCGAATAACTTTGTACCGCTGGTCTTTGGTGAGAAGTGGAGCAGCATTATTCCGGTGCTGCAATTGCTGTGTGTTGTGGGGCTACTGCGCTCCGTGGGTAACCCGATTGGTTCGCTGCTGATGGCGAAAGCGCGGGTCGATATCAGCTTTAAATTCAACGTATTCAAAACATTTCTGTTTATTCCGGCGATTGTTATTGGTGGGCAGATGGCGGGCGCAATCGGCGTCACGCTGGGCTTCCTGCTGGTGCAGATTATCAACACCATTCTGAGCTATTTCGTGATGATTAAACCGGTGCTCGGTTCCAGTTATCTCCAGTACATCCTGAGTTTGTGGCTGCCGTTTTATCTCTCGCTGCCGACGCTGGTGGTTAGTTCTGCGCTGGGCATTGTGCTGAAAGGGCAACTGGCGCTGGGGATGCTGCTGGCGGTGCAAATAGCCGCGGGCGTGCTGGCGTTTGTGGTGATGATTGTGCTGTCGCGCCATTCGCTGGTGGTGGAAGTGAAGCGTCAGTTTTGTCGCAGCGAAAAAATGAAAATGCTTTTACGGGCGGGGTGAATGGCTATCCCCGTAAGGTCGTGCGCATTTTCCCCCTCACCCTAACCCTCTCCCCAGGGGGCGAGGGGACTGATCGAGCACAGCTTTGAATATGTCACCGGTTTAACTCTTAATCATCAACCATAGCACCGACGCAATTTAGAACTCCTTTTGAGGTCATAATGAAATTACTTATTCTGGGCAACCACACTTGCGGCAATCGTGGCGACAGCGCCATCCTGCGCGGCTTACTTGATGCCATCAACATCCTCAATCCACACGCCGAAGTGGACGTGATGAGCCGCTATCCGGTCAGTTCTTCCTGGCTGCTCAACCGCCCGGTAATGGGCGATCCGCTGTTCCTGCAAATGAAAAAACACAACAGCGCGGCGGGCGTTGTCGGGCGCGTTAAAAAAGTCCTCCGTCGCCGCTATCAGCATCAGGTATTGCTCTCACGCGTCACCGACACTGGCAAGCTGCGTAATATCGCCATCGCCCAGGGATTCACTGACTTCGTGCGCTTGCTGTCAGGCTACGACGCCATTATTCAGGTCGGCGGATCGTTTTTTGTCGATCTCTATGGCGTGCCACAGTTTGAACATGCGCTTTGCACATTTATGGCGAAAAAGCCGCTGTTTATGATTGGTCACAGCGTCGGCCCGTTCCAGGATAAGCAATTTAACCAACTGGCGAACTACGTTTTTGGTCACTGCGACGCGCTGATCCTGCGCGAATCGGTCAGCCTTGATTTGATGAAACGCAGCAATATCACTACCGCAAAAGTTGAACATGGCGTCGATACCGCGTGGCTGGTCGATCACCACACAGAAGACTTCACCGCCAGCTATGCTGTTCAACACTGGCTGGATGTTGCCGCACAACAGAAAACGGTGGCAATTACCCTGCGCGAACTGGCACCGTTCGACAAACGTCTCGGCACCACCCAACAAGCGTATGAAAAAGCCTTTGCCGGGGTGGTCAATCGCATTCTCGATGAAGGGTATCAGGTGATTGCGCTTTCCACCTGTACGGGCATCGACAGCTATAACAAAGACGACCGCATGGTGGCGCTCAATCTGCGCCAGCACATCAGCGATCCTGCCCGTTACCACGTAGTGATGGATGAACTCAACGATCTGGAAATGGGCAAAATTCTCGGTGCCTGTGAACTCACCGTCGGTACGCGCCTGCACTCTGCCATTATCTCGATGAACTTTGCCACTCCGGCGATTGCCATCAACTACGAACATAAATCCGCCGGGATCATGCAGCAGCTGGGACTGCCAGAGATGGCGATTGATATCCGTCATTTACTGGACGGCAGTTTGCAAGCGATGGTTGCGGATACCTTAGGTCAGCTTCCGGCGCTGAACGCACGACTTAACGAAGCTGTCAGTCGCGAACGTCAGACGGGAATGCAGATGGTGCAATCTGTGCTTGAACGCATCGGGGAGGTGAAATGAAGGTCGGCTTCTTCTTATTGAAATTTCCGCTGTCGTCGGAAACCTTCGTTCTTAACCAAATCACTGCGTTTATTGATATGGGATTTGAGGTGGAGATTATCGCGCTGCAAAAAGGCGACACACAAAACACCCACGCGGCATGGACGAAATACAACCTTGCTGCCAGAACCCGCTGGTTACAGGACGAACCTACGGGCAAAGTGGCGAAACTGCGCCACCGCGCCAGCCAGACCTTACGCGGCATTCATCGTAAAAATACCTGGCAGGCGCTCAACCTCAAACGCTATGGTGCCGAGTCGCGGAACCTGATTTTGTCTGCCATTTGTGGTCAGGTCGCAACACCGTTTCATGCCGATGTCTTTATCGCTCATTTTGGTCCAGCGGGGGTAACCGCAGCAAAACTCCGCGAACTGGGTGTCATTCGCGGCAAAATTGCCACCATTTTCCACGGCATTGATATTTCCAGTCGGGAAGTGCTCAACCACTACACTCCTGAATATCAGCAACTGTTCCGCCGTGGCGACCTGATGCTACCGATCAGCGATCTGTGGGCCGGAAGGCTGCAAAAAATGGGCTGCCCGAGGGAAAAAATTGCCGTATCGCGCATGGGCGTGGACATGACGCGCTTTAGCCCGCGTCCGGTGAAAGCGCCCGCAACACCGCTGGAAATCATCTCCGTCGCACGCCTAACCGAGAAAAAAGGCCTGCATGTGGCGATTGAAGCCTGCCGTCAGTTGAAAGAGCAGGGCGTGGCATTTCGCTATCGCATCCTCGGCATTGGCCCGTGGGAACGACGCCTGCGCACCCTCATCGAACAATATCAACTGGAAGATGTGGTAGAGATGCCGGGCTTTAAACCGAGCCACGAAGTGAAAGCGATGCTAGACGACGCGGATGTCTTCCTGTTGCCATCGGTTACAGGTGCGGATGGCGATATGGAAGGTATTCCGGTGGCGCTGATGGAAGCGATGGCGGTCGGCATTCCGGTTGTTTCTACTCTGCATAGCGGAATACCTGAACTGGTGGAGGCCGATAAATCCGGCTGGCTGGTGCCTGAGAACGATGCTCGCGCACTGGCGCAACGACTGGCGGCGTTTAGCCAACTGGACACCGACGAACTGGCTCCGGTCGTCAAACGTGCGCGCGAAAAAGTCGAACACGATTTTAACCAGCAGGTGATCAATCGAGAACTCGCCAGCTTGCTGCAGGCTTTATAGAGGAGAACGTATGCCATTTAAAAAACTCTCCAGACGCACCTTCCTGACGGCAAGTTCTGTGCTTGCCTTCCTCCATACCCCTTTCGCTCGCGCACTTCCCGCCCGACAAAGCGTTAACATTAACGACTACAACCCTCACGACTGGATCGCCTCATTTAAGCAAGCCTTCAGCGAAGGACAAACAGTCGTCGTGCCTGCCGGATTCGTTTGTGACAATATCAACACCGGCATCTTCATCCCTCCCGGCAAAACGTTACACATCCTTGGAAGCCTGCGCGGCAATGGCAGAGGGCGATTTGTCTTACAGGACGGCAGCCAGGTGACAGGGGAGGGGGGCGGCAGTATGCATAACATCACCCTGGATGTGCGCGGCTCTGACTGCACCATCAAAGGGCTGGCGATGAGCGGCTTTGGTCCGGTAACGCAGATTTATATCGGCGGCAAAAACAAACGGGTCATGCACAACCTGACCATCGATAACCTGACCGTTAGCCACGCTAATTACGCCATCTTACGCCAGGGATTTCATAACCAGATAATCGGTGCCAACATCACCAACTGTAAGTTCAGTGACTTACAGGGCGACGCTATTGAATGGAACGTGGCGATTAACGACAGTGATATTTTGATATCCGACCATCTCATTGAGCGCATTAACTGTACCAACGGCAAAATCAACTGGGGCATCGGCATAGGCCTTGCGGGAAGTACCTACGATAATAATTATCCGGAAAACCAGGCAGTGAAAAACTTTGTCGTGGCGAATATCACGGGATCGGTTTGTCGGCAACTGATCCATGTTGAAAATGGTAAACATTTTGTTATCCGTAATATCAAAGCCCGCAATATCACACCGGATTTCAGTAAGAAAGCAGGCATTGATAACGCGACAGTCGCTATTTACGGTTGTGATAATTTCGTGATTGATAATATTGAAATGATTAATAGTGCCGGGATGTTAATCGGCTATGGGGTAATTAAAGGCAAATATCTCTCGATACCGCAAAATTTCCGAGTGAATAATATTCAACTGGATAATACCCACCTTGCTTACAAATTGCGCGGCATCCAGATCTCTGCCGGGAATGCCGTCTCCTTTGTGGCACTGACTAACATTGAGATGAAGCGTGCGTCGCTTGAGCTACACAATAAACCGCAACACCTTTTTATGCGAAATATCAAGGTGATGCAGGAATCCTCAGTTGGACCAGCATTGAGCATGAACTTCGACATGCGCAAAGACGTTCGCGGCGTCTTTATGGCGAAAAAAGAAACACTGCTGTCTCTTGCAAATGTTCATGCGATGAATGAAAGAGGGCAAAGCTCCGTCGATATCGACAGGATTAATCACCATATTGTTAATATGGAAAAGATTAACTTTAGATTGCCGGAACGGAGAGAGTAGATTTGCGACCATTCCTGGAAAAATGGAGCCATACTTAGGAACAATGCTACTGCAATCCACAACGAAGCGGCGTAACATCACAAGTAATTCAGTAATCAATTCAGGGTAATTGATGCTGGCGAAAAAAATCGAACAAGCTATAATTCAGCAACCATTTTACAGGTGGATGAAATAATGACGAATTTAAAAGCAGTTATTCCTGTAGCGGGTCTTGGGATGCATATGTTGCCTGCCACTAAGGCGATTCCCAAAGAGATGCTACCGATCGTCGACAAGCCAATGATTCAGTACATTGTTGACGAGATTGTGGCTGCAGGGATCAAAGAAATCCTCCTGGTAACTCACGCGTCCAAGAACGCGGTCGAAAACCACTTCGACACCTCTTATGAATTAGAATCTCTCCTTGAGCAGCGCGTGAAGCGTCAACTGCTGGCGGAAGTACAGTCCATTTGCCCGCCGGGCGTGACTATTATGAACGTGCGTCAGGGCGAACCTTTAGGTTTGGGCCACTCCATTTTATGTGCACGACCTGCCATTGGTGACAACCCATTTGTCGTGGTGCTGCCAGACGTTGTGATCGACGACGCCAGCGCCGACCCGCTGCGCTACAACCTTGCTGCCATGATTGCACGCTTCAACGAAACGGGCCGCAGCCAGGTGCTGGCAAAACGTATGCCGGGCGATCTCTCTGAATACTCTGTCATCCAGACCAAAGAACCGCTGGATCGCGAAGGTAAAGTCAGCCGCATTGTTGAATTTATCGAAAAACCGGATCAGCCACAAACGCTGGACTCAGACATCATGGCCGTTGGTCGCTATGTGCTTTCTGCCGATATTTGGCCGGAACTTGAACGCACGCAGCCAGGTGCATGGGGGCGTATTCAGCTGACTGATGCTATTGCCGAACTGGCGAAAAAACAGTCTGTTGATGCAATGCTGATGACCGGCGACAGCTACGACTGCGGTAAAAAAATGGGCTATATGCAGGCGTTCGTGAAGTATGGGCTGCGCAACCTCAAAGAAGGGGCGAAGTTCCGTAAAGGGATTGAGAAGCTGTTAAGCGAATAATGAAAATCTGACCGAATGTAACGGTTGATAAGAAAATTATAACGGCAGTGAAGATTCGTGGCAAAAGTAATTTGTTGCGAATTTTCCTGCCGTTGTTTTATATAAACAATCAGAATAACAACGAGTTAGCAATAGGATTTTAGTCAAAGTTTTCCAGGATTTTCCTTGTTTCCAAAGCGGATTGGTAAGACAATTAGCGTTTGAATTTTTCGGGTTTAGCGCGAGTGGGTAACGCTCGTCACATCGTAGACATGCATGCAGTGCTCTGGTAGCTGTAAAGCCAGGGGCGGTAGCGTGTATAATTTGAAGTATTGTACCTTCTTATTCAATGAGTGTATTTAATAAAATATTAATGTCAGTTTTATATGTAGCAGTTAATGGGATAGCCAATTCATAACGTTAAGCTTAGAAACTTAGCTGTTTTTTACACTGGTATTAAAAGTTTTGTCGATGAGACGAATAAGTTAAGAGTTAATAAACAAGGTTGATTAAGTAAGCTAAGATAATATTTAATTTTCAAAGAGGTATACCTGATAATTATTTTGTTTAAACCTAATGAAGGTAAGAAATAATGAATATCGCTATATTAGTACCTACGCTTAGCGTTGGAGGCGCTGAGAAAATTGCTATTGAAACAGCAAGGGTGTTAGCTAATCAGAACAATGTGGTGTATTTGTTTGTAATTTCAAAGAAAAATACTTTTTTTCCAGTGGAAGATAAAGTTCATGTTGTCTATTTAAATGGATTTAATAAGATATTTCAATTTTATAAACTGTTAAAATTATATAAAATTGAGAAATGTATATCATATTTAGAACGTGCGAATTTATTAGGTTTAATTTCATGCTCATTAGCAAAAGTAGATTTATGTGCAACAGTACATACGGCACCTAAATCGGCCTTTCGAAATCGACCATTAATTAACCGCATTTTCATATACATTACTTACAAGCTTATTTCAATAATGAAACATAAAGTGATATGTGTTTCACAAGGGATAAAAGATGATTTGTATGATTTATATGGAATAGAAAACTCCATAGTTATTCCGAACTTTGTTAATCTGAGTGATGTCCCCAAAAGGAATAATAGTGGAAAGGTTCTTTATGATTATATATTTGTTGGGCGAATAGAACCAGTAAAAGGTTGTGATATTCTTGTTGAGGCATTTTTGAGTATTAGTGATTGGGTGCTTAAAGAAAATGTGCGAATTGCTATAGTGGGTGACGGGACTGATTTAGATAAAATCAAAAGTAAAATAATAAATAGTAATATTTCAAGTAATTTTACTTTCTTTGGGAAAGTTGGTAATCCACTAAAAATAATGAGTGAGTCAGATACAATAATTGTTCCATCCTATGCGGAGGGGTTTGGGTTGGTGGTTGTAGAGGCGTTGCTTTCTGGGTTGAAAGTAATATATTCAAAATGTGAGTTTGGACCAAAGGAAATCATAGGCAGTAATTTTCCAGAATATAATAAATTAGGTTTTATTAGCCCATTGGAAAATGAAAAAAAATCCATTAAAGAATTGGCGTTACTAATAAAAGAATCACGAAAAATAGAAAGAATTCCGCATGAACAGGTACTTGGCATAATATTTAGAGAATATAGTCAATCTGTCGTTTGTAGGAAAATAGCCAGTTGGATAAAGGATAGGTAATGAATTTTGTTTCAATAATAACAGCCACATACAACTCTGAAAAATATATCTTAGAGCTATATGAATCAATCAAAAAACAAAAGCATGAAAACTGGGAATGGATTGTTACTGATGATTTTTCCACTGATAAAACATTTGATATTCTGAAATCAATTGCTAATAAAGATAAAAGAGTGAAAATCTTTCAGAATCATATTAATAGTGGAGCGGCACTATCGCGGAATAACTCAATGAAGAATGCTGCAGGTGAGTTTATCGCATTTATAGATAGTGATGATTTGTGGTTCCCTGATAAACTATCTAAACAAATACAATTCATGAATGAAAATAATATCGACTTTTCATTTACGTCATATGAGCTAATAAACGGAAAAGGCGAAAGCTTAAATAAATATATAGATATAAAAAACAAAAATTCAAGTTATGGCTATTACGACATGTTAAAGAAAAAAGCCACCTTGGGATGCTCCACTGTTGTTCTGAGAAGGTCAAAAATAAAAAAAATGAAAATGCCAAACATTAGAACTGGTCAGGACTATGCCTTTTGGTTAAATATTCTCAAAGAAGGGATGAAGGCACATTTATTCCGGGAGGTTTTAACAAAATACAGGATTACCCCAGGTTCTATTTCTAGGAATAAAATAAAAAAAGCTTTAAGGCAATGGGAGATATATCGGCATTATGAGCACTTAAACTATTTTAAATCAATATTATGTTTTGCTTCATACGCAAAAAATGCCATATTTAGAAAATGAAAAAGGTAAAAATGAAAATAGTATTTTTCCATAATGATCATTTAGGACTCTCTCACGTCGATTTGATGAGTAACCCGTCATCTGGAACAGTCTTAGCGATGTTAAATCTTGCCCGAGGGTTAAGTAAATCTGGACACTCCATAGTTGTATTATCCAAAGCAGAATCTAAAATTATTGATAATGTAGAATATATTGCTATTGACGATAATGAAAAATGTTTAGAATGGTATAAACATAATGATGTGGATGTTTTTATATCGGTTGGGCATACACACTCAATCATATCCAAGCTCAAAGTGTATAAAAAAAGCTTAATTTATCATTGGCATCATAATTACCTTGATATAAAGAATGTGATTGCGGCATTGAAAAAAAAAGATATTGATGGAGTGGTTTGTGTTTCTCCTCATCATTTGAGTTCGTTATATAAGTATGGGATGGATTTTGGAATGACTTATATCCGAAATGCACTAGATTTTGATGAGATGAGTCGATATAAAAGTGATTTTGAAGAAGAACGCAACGGATTGGCCTATGTTGGCAATGTTTCTTTAGCTAAAGGTTTTTTAGAAGCCATTTATGCATATTATTCTTATCTTCAGAAGGGGGGGGAAGAAAAAATTCATGTATACGGAAGTACAAATCTATATCTAAACAAAATTTCAGATATAGATTTGTCTTTATTTGAGCCAGAATTTCAATTTCTAATTAACAATTTACTTAATAAAGGTATGATTGTTTTTCATGGTAAACAACCTAGGGAGTATCTTTATAAAGAACTTCAAAAAAGGAAGCTCTTATTATGTGGTCTAAATAAAACTGGAGCTGCAGAGACAGCAGGGATGGGAATGATTGAAGCTCAATACTTTGGCTGTAAAGTGATAACCTTTAACAGAGGTGGTCAAAAAGATTCTGTATATGATAAAAATAGCATTATTAAAGTATCAGACGACTTGGCTTTAAAAATACTACAACTATCCTCTGTTGGTAATCAATTAGAAATACCCCAAGATTTTTTTGAGCGTTACTCTGTTGAGAAAATTTCAACGGAGTGGCTATCTTTATTCAGAGGTGAATTAAAGAATAAAAAACATTTGGAAGCTTTGCTAGCTAGAATTGATGGTATATTATGCAAATAACAAAAAGATTTTTATGTTTTAAATATCAAGAAGCTATTACAAATACATTTGTTTTTTTTGTTCTATTTTTTCCAGTTAACCTTTATTATGTGTATCATTTTATTATCTTAATTCCTTTAATTGTGTTGTTTTTTATAAAGAAAGCAACCCTGAATACTCCTGTCCGATTAATGTTATTATTTTTAGGATATTGGATTGTTGGTGATGCCATACGGTTGTTTTGTATGGGGGATAATGTTCGAGATTTTTTTGAAATTTTTAGATTTATCCCTGTATTGATATTTTTATTGTACAAAGACTTTCTTAAACCTCAGAACGATACATTAATACATATTGTGTGTGTATATGTTTTATTTAATTTTTTCATTAGTCTGATACAATTTTTATTTAAAGACTCCTCGCTATTAGTACATGTAATTGGTTCTATTTATAACTCTAATATTCACTTTAATGAATCATTATTGCAAAATTCAAGAGCTTTAGGTTTATCAATGGGACCAAATAGTAATGCAATAATGGTATTATTATGTATTGTGTTTTTATGGTTTAAATTCAAGCCTAAAAAAACGCTAGCAAAATTGTTAAAAATTAGTTCTGTATTAGCCGGAATCTTAACAATATTGTTAACTCAGTCTCAAACAGGTTTTATTACACTGGCTGTTTTAATATTTTATATTTTCATCTTGAATCTAATGCGTAAACCTATACTCACATTAAGTTTCGCCTTTATTTTTGTGGTACCATTTTCTCTTTATTTTTTTAACACAAGCCTAATTTCTGAATTGGGTCAGAAAAAAGGAGAGTTTTATTATTTATCTACCCTATTTGAGCAAGGAACAGAGCGTGGTTCGTATCAGTTAAGAGTAGAAAAAAGAAATGAAATGATAGAAAAGGCTTTATCAAATCCAGGTTATTCACTGATTGGTTGGGGTAAAGATTATTTTGGTGATGATACTTCTGCAACTGATAATGAGCATTTATATATAGCATTAGTTTATGGACCGTTGATTTGGTTAGCATTTGTGCTTGTATGTTTTTATTATGGAGCAAAATATACTTTACTTTATCTAAAAAGCGGAATAAGCAATCACCTATTTATTCCAGTAATTTCATTATGTTGGGTTGTTTTTGCAATACCCGCATCATTCATTACATATCCAGCTTCTTTTGTTCTTTCAATATTATTCTTGAATTATGAAGATGAACAGTAGGCTTTTGTCATATTTATGTGGTAGTGTGGGTGTATTTGCAATAAGGTTTTTATATTTTCTTGCTTTAACCTTTTTTTTAAATACACAGGAATTAGCTGATTTCACGACGAGTATTTCGATAAGTGCAATTTTGCTAAGCGTCTGTATGTATGGAAACTATAATCTTTTTATGAGGCGCACAGCTCAAGGAGAAGGCAGTGATTTAGTGCTGGGTGAGTATATAATTACCTCGTTTTTTTATTTTTCATTTTTTTTAATTATTCTGTTAATGTTGAGGTTTAATTATAACCAATTTATGGGGGTAAGTACTAATAGTCTTATCTATATTTATTTCGCAGAGTTTTTTTTTACTGCCATACCTGCCTTATTCAAGGCATATGCTCTCACGGAATATGATCGGAATATATTAGTTGATTCATTCGTCAACATTAACGTTGCTTTATTATTATTGGCATCCGTTACTTTGCTTTATTTTTATGATAGTAAAGATTATTATAGTGTGTGGATTAAAGTTTATGCAAGTGTTGGTCTTTTATCATTCATTATACGCTTGCTGATATGGAGAAAAAATATCCACTATCCAAATATTAAGCATTATATTCCTGCCGTGATTAATCAGTTTCATAATGGCCATGGTTTTATGATTTCTACCGTATTTAGAAATATATATTTAAACATTGATAAGATTTTGATGTTGAATATTTTAGGTGGGGAAATTGCAGGCAACTATGCAATTGCATTTAGGTTCTATAATGTTTTCCTTATGGTCTTAAACAGTGTATCAGGTGTTAAAGAAGCAAAATTATATCAACTAGCTGAGGAGTCATTACATGCTTTAAACAAAGAAGTTGCAAGTATAAATCGAATGACGCTAAAGTATTTCATTATGGTTATTCCATTTTGGTTATTAGCATCATTCGGAGTATATATTTATTATCCTGAGCAATGTGCCTATATGTTGATATTATTGTTGCTTCTTTGTCCGGTTCAACTGCTATCATTTACTATGCTAAACGTTCTTAACAGTTCAGGTTTTGAATGGCAGCGCCTATTGTATATGTTTATTGGTGCTCTTATTTCAGCAGTTACTTCTTTTTTATTATCAGGGTTAATGTCGTGGGTGGCTATAATTGCTGGTGCTATATTATCAAGTTCCGCGGTATTAGTTCTATCTAAAAATATTTTCATGAAAAAGGTGAGTGATGTATAAATATATAATTGGAAGTGGATGGTGGTGCGGAAACAATAATGGAAGGCAGGTACAGGGTGATGATTTTATTCGAGGGGAAAAATTTCACAAAACATGGTATAATTCAATAATCAAAAATACCAACCCACAAAAAATATTAATAATTGACAGTGACTCTCCAGTTAAACCTGATTTAAATAAAGATGATCTCCGGTTAGAGTTCGTCTCATTGAATAAAAACTGGGGACATTCCACTAACTTAGAATATGATGAAAAATATTGTGGATGGACAGCATCAGCGATATTAGGTCTTCAATATGCATATTTCTGTGATACTGATTATTTCGTTTACATTGAGCAGGACGTTATACTCGTAGGAAAAGGTATTATTGAAGAAGTAATAAAAAAAATGGAGGTGAAAAAAATAAATTATGTTTTTGGATCACCTGGAAATACACCTCAGCCACTTCAACAATCATTTTTTATCATTAAGAAAAATTATATCTTAAAATTCATCAATAACATACTCGCTATAAAGTATTCCGATCGTATTTTAGGTCCTGAATATAAATTTGCGATTGCTGTCGACCCAATCTGTAAAATTTTACCTAAGTGCTTGTTCCTAAATATTTATTTCCGTTATGTTTATCGAAAAATTTGTATGATTAATTATATGGATATAGGGTTTGGACGAGACAGACCAATAGATTTTAATCTTAAATATTATTATTTTCAGCACGGAACAAAAGATGAAATTAATAAATTAATTGAAATGGGTGAGATTACATAATTAATATTGTTACTAACAGCATATGTTATTTAACTCCATCCTTATAATATAAATCTCAATGCTTATTTCTTACGTTATGAATATTCTTCGTAATTGATTTTAAATTTGTATGCCAAAAACAGGAGTAAACAATGTCAAAGCAACAGATCGGCGTCGTCGGTATGGCAGTGATGGGGCGCAACCTTGCGCTCAACATCGAAAGCCGTGGTTATACCGTCTCTATTTTCAACCGTTCCCGTGAGAAGACGGAAGAAGTGATTGCCGAAAATCCAGGCAAGAAACTGGTTCCTTACTATACGGTGAAAGAGTTTGTTGAATCTCTGGAAACGCCTCGTCGCATCCTGTTAATGGTGAAAGCAGGTGCAGGCACGGATGCTGCTATTGATTCCCTCAAACCATATCTCGATAAAGGTGACATCATCATTGATGGCGGTAACACCTTCTTCCAGGACACCATTCGTCGTAACCGTGAGCTTTCTGCGGAAGGCTTTAACTTTATCGGTACTGGTGTTTCCGGTGGTGAAGAGGGCGCACTAAAAGGTCCTTCCATTATGCCTGGTGGCCAGAAAGAAGCCTATGAACTGGTTGCTCCGATCCTAACCAAAATCGCCGCAGTGGCTGAAGACGGCGAGCCATGCGTTACCTATATTGGTGCCGATGGTGCAGGTCACTATGTGAAGATGGTTCACAACGGTATTGAATACGGCGATATGCAGCTGATTGCTGAAGCCTATTCTCTGCTTAAAGGTGGCCTGAATCTCACCAACGAAGAACTGGCGCAGACCTTTACCGAGTGGAATAACGGTGAACTGAGCAGCTACCTGATCGACATCACCAAAGATATCTTCACCAAAAAAGATGAAGACGGTAACTACCTGGTGGATGTGATCCTGGATGAAGCGGCAAACAAAGGTACGGGCAAATGGACCAGCCAGAGCGCGCTGGATCTCGGTGAACCACTGTCGCTTATTACCGAGTCTGTGTTTGCACGTTATATCTCGTCTCTGAAAGATCAGCGCGTTGCCGCGTCTAAAGTTCTCTCTGGCCCGCAAGCGCAGCCAGCTGGCGACAAGGCTGAGTTCATCGAAAAAGTTCGTCGTGCTCTGTATCTGGGCAAAATCGTTTCTTACGCCCAAGGCTTCTCTCAGCTGCGTGCTGCGTCTGAAGAGTACAACTGGGATCTGAACTACGGCGAAATCGCGAAGATTTTCCGTGCTGGCTGCATCATCCGTGCGCAGTTCCTGCAGAAAATCACCGATGCATATGCCGAAAATCCGCAGATCGCTAACCTGCTGCTGGCCCCGTACTTCAAGCAAATCGCCGATGACTATCAGCAGGCGCTGCGTGATGTCGTTGCTTATGCAGTACAGAACGGTATCCCGGTTCCTACCTTTGCTGCTGCGGTTGCTTATTATGACAGCTACCGCGCCGCTGTTCTGCCTGCGAACCTGATCCAGGCACAGCGTGACTATTTCGGTGCGCATACTTATAAGCGCATTGATAAAGAAGGTGTGTTCCATACCGAATGGCTGGATTAATCTGATTTAAATCGATTAATCAATGCAAGGCCCGGAGAAACCCTCCGGGCTTTTTTATTATACAAAGCGGCAGGTTATGGCCTTTTTTTATAATTTATGATTAAAAAAGCGATATAATACAGAGCCGCACAGCAGGATCGCTGCCTTGACAGTTCATCTACATCAGCGTTAAAAATCCCGCAGTGGATGAAGATGTGGTGGTGGATTAATGACCACTCTAAATGTTAAACCGGAAGAAGTCAGAGCTAATGAAAATAACAATTTCAGGAACAGGTTATGTTGGTCTTTCAAATGGTATTCTGATTGCGCAAAACCACGAAGTGGTTGCACTGGATATCGTTCAGGCCAAAGTGGACATGCTTAACAAGAAGCAGTCACCGATTGTTGATAAGGAGATTGAAGAGTATCTGGCGACTAAAGATCTCAATTTCCGTGCTACGACAGATAAGTATGACGCGTATAAAAATGCCGATTACGTTATTATTGCCACGCCTACCGATTATGACCCGAAAACAAATTATTTTAATACCTCAAGCGTGGAAGCTGTCATCCGTGATGTGACAGAAATTAATCCCAACGCTGTAATGGTGATTAAATCTACAATTCCGGTAGGTTTCACCAAATCAATTAAAGAACGTCTGGGTATCGATAACCTTATTTTCTCTCCGGAATTCCTCCGCGAAGGTAAAGCTCTTTACGATAACCTTCATCCGTCACGTATTGTAATCGGTGAGCGTTCAGAACGCGCAGAACGTTTTGCGGCGTTATTACAGGAAGGCGCGATTAAGCAAAATATCCCTACACTATTTACCGACTCCACTGAAGCAGAAGCGATTAAACTTTTCGCTAATACCTATCTGGCGATGCGCGTAGCATACTTTAATGAACTGGATAGCTATGCAGAAAGTTTAGGTCTGAATACTCGCCAGATTATCGAAGGCGTTTGTCTCGATCCGCGTATTGGCAACCATTACAACAACCCGTCGTTTGGCTATGGTGGTTATTGTCTGCCGAAAGATACCAAGCAGTTACTGGCGAACTACCAGTCTGTGCCGAATAACCTGATTTCGGCAATTGTCGATGCTAACCGTACGCGTAAAGACTTTATTGCCGATGCCATTTTGTCACGCAAGCCGCAAGTGGTGGGTATTTATCGTCTGATTATGAAGAGCGGTTCAGATAACTTCCGCGCGTCTTCCATTCAGGGGATTATGAAACGTATCAAGGCGAAAGGCGTTGAAGTTATCATTTACGAGCCGGTGATGAAAGAAGACTCATTCTTCAACTCTCGCCTGGAACGTGATCTCGCGACCTTCAAACAACAAGCCGACGTTATTATCTCCAACCGTATGGCAGAAGAGCTTAAGGATGTGGCAGACAAAGTCTACACACGAGATCTCTTTGGCAGCGACTAATCTTCTCTGATCAGGGCGGTTTCGCCCTGATTGTCTTTTGTAACCTGTGCAATAATTCATTGTTTTTATCATTTATCCTATAGTATTCACCAAGATTATCACTACACTATGCAGACCTAAAATTATAACGTCCGTTAGGGTAATGATGAGAGTAGAAAATAATAATGTTTCTGGGCAAAACCTTGACCCGGAACAGATTGATTTGATTGATTTACTGGTGCAACTATGGCGTGGCAAGATGACAATCATCATCTCTGTCATTGTCGCTATTGCCCTGGCAATAGGATATCTGGTCGTTGCCAAAGAAAAATGGACTTCCACAGCTATCGTTAATCAACCTGATGTGGGGCAAATCGCTGGTTATAACAACGCCATAAATGTGATTTATGGTTCAGCTGCGCCGAAAGTGTCTGAGATCCAGTCGATGTTAATTGGTCGCTTCAGCACGACATTTTCTGCATTAGCAGAAACGCTGGATAATCAGGAAGAACCTGAAAAACTGACCATTGAACCTACCGTTAAAAATCAATCCTTACCTTTAGCGGTTTCTTATGTTGGTGAAACACCTGAAGGTGCGCAGAAACAGCTGGAGCAGTATATCCAGCAAGTTGACGACCAGGTAAATGAAGAACTGGAAAAAGACCTGAAAGACAACATCGCGCTGCGTATGAAAAACTTGCAGGATTCTCTGAAGACCCAGGAAGTGGTCGCTCAGGAGCAAAAAGAGCTGCGTATTCGTCAAATTCAGGAAGCGTTGCAGTATGCGAATCAGGCGCAGGTGACAAAGCCGCAGATTCAGCAGACACAGGACGTGACCCAGGATACCATGTTCCTTTTGGGGAGTGATGCACTGGAGTCGATGGTAAAGCACGAAGCGAGCCGTCCGTTGGTGTTCTCGTCAACCTACTATCAGACTCGTCAAAACCTGCTGGATATCGAAAGCTTAAAGGTTGATGATCTTGATATTCACGCTTACCGCTATGTGATGAAACCTACGTTACCCATTCGTCGTGATAGCCCTAAGAAGGCAATCACCTTGATTCTGGCGGTGCTGCTGGGCGGCATGGTCGGCGCGGGTATTGTGCTGGGGCGTAACGCGCTGCGTAATTACAACGCGAAGTGATTTTTTGAGCTAAAAGAAAGCGGGCAGGGTGGTCACACCGTGCCCGCTTTTTTGTCGGATGCGATGCCGGCGTATCTTATCCAGATTACATATGTTGAGAAAATTTGTAGGCACGATAAACCTGCACACCGGGCAATGACGGATGAGTTGTTGCCGGAAGTGACAGCAACATCACATCCGCCTACCCCGCAACTCACTGATGCCGCGTGCGCAGAATCACTATCACTGTTGTTAAATCCAGAATTTGAACCTGTAACAGCACCAGCAGGTGATACATCAAATCAGGCACCTCATTGGTTAGTATGTACCGTCGCAAAACGGGGTTACTCACAGCGAACATGGCGTAATTTTGTACAAATCTGTTTTTTTTATCAGCAGATTATTTAGCAACCAGGCAAAAAAATGTCATGCCTTTCTTCATTTTTACTTATATATCAATTGATTATAATTAATTGGTTTGGTAAATGTTTAAGATGTGTATTATTTGAGTAATCCATTAATTAGTCGGCTTTTATATTTTTTTTCCCAGCATGCAACGCTATAATCTGCGAAGATTTTTTTGTGGAATGTGCAGTGTAGAGGCATGAGTCGTTTATCCCACCAGTCGCAACATAACGCCGTCGTCATGTGCAAAGAGCTGTCAAGCCCGAACGCGCGCTGCTTCTCTGGCGGCGAATACGATGTCTCTTCTTATCTTTCCTCGTATCGTAAATGCCCCTTTCTGATGGTTGCCGGCATCGGTAAATCACTTGATTCGTTTTTTTTGATGGCGGTGAGAGCATGTGTTTTGCCCCGCGTAAATGAGAAGGTCCTGATGGTTACTCTGGCGGCAAATGTGGAAATTGTGGGGCGTTTCGTGGCTTGGTGAGGAACAGATACATATTAAAAGCAGAGATATGCCCTGAGACATATCTCTGCTTTTAGGTTTTCAGGATGCCCGTTCCGTAAGGATGGTTTTTGAGACCGCTGAGTGAAGGGGCTGCCGACATTCTGAAGCAAAAGAGGGTGGCGTTTAGCCTGGAGCGCGGGAGCACTACGCATTTTGGTTGCGATAGCCAATGGCGGTAGCGTACCTGAAAAAAGCCATTCAACCCGTTGGTCGATTGATTGATAGTAAAATAAAACAATTATTTATTTAAGGATTTCATTATGTTACTTCCTGTAATTATGGCTGGTGGTACCGGCAGTCGTCTCTGGCCGATGTCACGCGAGCTTTATCCGAAACAGTTCCTCCGCCTGTTCGGGCAGAACTCCATGCTGCAGGAAACCATCACCCGACTCTCGGGTCTTGAAATCCATGAACCGATGGTCATCTGTAACGAAGAGCATCGCTTCCTGGTGGCTGAACAGCTGCGCCAGCTCAATAAGCTGTCGAATAACATTATACTTGAGCCGGTCGGGCGCAACACCGCGCCGGCCATCGCCCTGGCGGCCCTTCAGGCCACCCGCTACGGTGACGACCCGCTGATGCTGGTTCTCGCCGCCGACCACATCATCAATAACCAGTCGGCCTTCCACGATGCTATCCGGGTCGCCGAGCAGTATGCTGATGAAGGTCATCTGGTCACATTCGGTATCGTGCCGAATGCCCCGGAAACTGGCTACGGTTACATTCAGCGCGGCGTGGCGCTCACCGACAGTGCCCATTCCGCGTACCAGGTGGCCCGCTTTGTGGAGAAGCCGGACCGCGAGCGCGCCGAGGCTTACCTCGCCTCCGGGGAGTACTACTGGAACAGCGGCATGTTTATGTTCCGCGCCAAGAAATATCTCATCGAGCTGGCCAAATACCGTCCGGATATCCTGGAAGCCTGCCAGGCTGCGGTGAATGCCGCCGATAATGGCTGCGATTTCATCAATATCCCGCATGATATTTTCTGCGAGTGCCCGGATGAGTCCGTGGACTACGCCGTTATGGAGAAAACCGCTGATGCGGTGGTGGTCGGTCTCGATGCTGACTGGAGCGACGTTGGCTCCTGGTCCGCACTATGGGAGGTCAGCCCGAAAGACGAGCAGGGCAACGTCCTTAGTGGCGATGCGTGGGTACACAACAGCGAAAACTGCTACATCAACAGCGACGAGAAGCTAGTGGCGGCCATTGGCGTAGAGAATCTGGTGATTGTCAGCACTAAGGACGCCGTGCTGGTGATGAATCGCGAGCGTTCCCAGGACGTGAAGAAGGCGGTCGAGTTCCTCAAGCAGAACCAACGCAGCGAGTACAAGCGCCACCGTGAGATTTACCGCCCCTGGGGCCGCTGCGACGTGGTGGTCCAGACCCCGCGCTTCAACGTCAACCGTATCACGGTGAAACCAGGCGGTGCCTTCTCGATGCAGATGCACCACCATCGCGCCGAGCATTGGGTTATTCTCGCCGGCACCGGTCAGGTGACGGTCAACGGTAAGCAGTTCCTGCTGTCCGAGAACCAGTCCACCTTTATTCCGATTGGCGCCGAGCACTGCCTGGAAAACCCTGGCTGCATTCCGCTGGAAGTGCTGGAGATCCAGTCGGGGGCGTACCTTGGCGAGGACGACATTATTCGTATTAAAGACCAGTATGGTCGTTGCTAATTATTTTCGGGACAAGACGCAGAATGACACAGTTAACTTGTTTTAAGGCTTATGACATCCGTGGTGAACTGGGTGAGGAACTGAACGAGGACATTGCCTACCGTATCGGTCGCGCCTACGGCGAATTTCTTAAACCCGAGAAGGTAGTGGTGGGGGGCGATGTGCGCCTCACAAGCGAGTCGCTGAAGCTGGCGCTGGCCCGCGGGTTAATGGATGCCGGTACTGACGTGCTGGACATCGGCCTGAGCGGTACCGAAGAGATTTACTTTGCCACCTTCCACCTTGGAGTAGATGGTGGCATCGAGGTGACAGCGAGCCACAATCCTATGAACTACAACGGCATGAAGCTGGTGCGCGCGAATGCGAAGCCCATCAGCGGCGACACCGGCCTGCGGGATATCCAGCGCCTGGCGGAGGAAAACCAGTTCCCGCCAGTGGACCCGGCGCGTCGCGGGACTCTGAGCAAGATATCGGTACTGAAGGAGTATGTTGACCATCTGATGAGCTACGTGGACTTCTCGAACTTCACCCGTCCACTGAAGTTGGTGGTGAACTCCGGAAACGGGGCTGCGGGGCACGTGATTGATGAGGTGGAGAAACGCTTCGCGGCGGCTGGGGTGCCGGTAACCTTTATCAAGGTGCATCACCAGCCGGATGGCCATTTCCCTAACGGTATTCCGAATCCGCTGCTGCCGGAGTGCCGCCAGGATACCGCCGACGCGGTGCGCGAGCATCAGGCCGACATGGGGATTGCCTTTGACGGCGACTTCGATCGCTGCTTCCTGTTCGATGACGAAGCTTCGTTTATCGAGGGGTATTACATTGTCGGCCTGCTGGCTGAGGCGTTCCTGCAGAAGCAGCCGGGAGCGAAAATCATTCACGACCCGCGCTTGACGTGGAACACGGTAGACATCGTGACCCGCAACGGCGGCCAGCCGGTGATGTCGAAGACGGGGCATGCGTTCATCAAGGAGCGGATGCGTCAGGAAGACGCTATCTACGGCGGGGAGATGAGTGCGCACCATTACTTCCGCGATTTCGCCTACTGCGATAGCGGGATGATCCCGTGGCTGCTGGTGGCGGAGCTGCTGTGTCTGAAGAACAGCTCGCTGAAATCGCTGGTGGCGGACCGCCAGAAGGCGTTCCCTGCGTCGGGAGAGATCAACCGCAAGCTAAGGAATGCTGCTGAGGCGATCGCCCACATCCGGGCGCAGTATGAGCCGGCGGCTGCACACATCGACACAACGGACGGGATCAGTATTGAATACCCTGAATGGCGCTTTAACCTGCGCACGTCTAACACCGAGCCGGTGGTGCGTCTGAACGTTGAGTCCAGAGCTGATGTGGCGCTTATGAATGAAAAAACGACCGAGCTGTTACACCTGTTAAGCGGGGAATAAGGTGAGAGATTTACTAACGACGATTTATCGTTATCGGGGATTTATCTGGAGCAGTGTTAAACGTGATTTTCAGGCGCGCTATCAAACTAGTATGCTGGGCGCACTATGGCTCGTTTTACAACCGCTCTCTATGATTCTGGTCTATACCCTGGTTTTTTCCGAGGTGATGAAGGCAAGAATGCCCGATAATACCGGGTCGTTTGCCTATAGTATTTATCTCTGTTCCGGGGTACTGACCTGGGGATTATTTACTGAGATGCTGGATAAAGGTCAGAGCGTATTTATTAACAATGCTAATCTGATCAAGAAACTCAGTTTTCCGAAAATCTGTCTGCCGATCATCGTGACGTTATCGGCGGTGCTAAATTTCGCGATTATTTTCAGTTTGTTTCTAATTTTTATCATTGTCACCGGTAACTTCCCCGGCTGGCTCTTTCTCTCGGTGATACCGATCCTGCTTTTGCAGATCCTGTTTGCCGGTGGGCTGGGGATGATCCTTGGTGTGATGAACGTCTTTTTCAGGGATGTGGGGCAACTGGTTGGCGTTGCGCTGCAATTCTGGTTTTGGTTCACACCCATTGTTTATGTACTGAATTCATTACCTGCATGGGCAAAAAATCTGATGATGTATAACCCGATGACTCGGATCATGCAATCTTATCAGTCCATCTTCGCCTATCATCTGGCCCCCAACTGGTATTCGCTATGGCCAGTATTGGCTCTCGCCATTATTTTCTGCGTCATCGGTTTCAGGATGTTCCGCAAGCATGCGGCGGATATGGTGGATGAATTATAATGAGTTATATCAGAGTAAATAATGTCGGTAAGGCGTATCGCCAGTATCACTCAAAGACCGGGAGACTGATCGAATGGTTATCCCCTCTGAATACCAAACGCCATAATTTGAAATGGATCCTCAGTGACATTAATTTCGAAGTCGCTCCGGGCGAGGCTGTCGGTATTATCGGTATCAACGGTGCAGGCAAGAGTACCCTGCTTAAACTCATAACCGGGACGTCCAGGCCGACGACTGGAGAAATTGAAATCTCTGGACGTGTCGCTGCATTACTCGAATTGGGGATGGGGTTTCATTCTGATTTCACTGGTCGGCAGAATGTTTATATGTCTGGGCAACTGTTGGGGTTATCGTCAGAGAAAATAACTGAACTGATGCCGCAAATTGAAGAGTTTGCTGAGATTGGGGATTATATCGATCAGCCTGTGCGCGTCTACTCCAGTGGGATGCAAGTTCGATTAGCTTTTAGTGTAGCGACGGCTATCCGTCCTGATGTGCTAATTATCGATGAGGCATTATCTGTTGGGGATGCATATTTCCAGCATAAAAGCTTTGAGCGTATTCGAAAATTTCGTCAGGAAGGCACCACGCTGTTGCTGGTATCCCATGATAAACAAGCGATCCAAAGCATTTGCGACCGGGCTATTTTATTGAATAAAGGCCAAATTGAAATGGAAGGTGAACCTGAAGCAGTGATGGATTATTACAATGCTCTTCTGGCCGATAAACAAAATCAGTCCATTAAACAAGTTGAGCATAATGGTAAAACGCAAACTGTTTCAGGCACTGGTGAGGTGACTATCGCTGAGGTTCATCTTCTCGATGAACAGGGCAATGTGACTGAATTTGTTTCGGTAGGGCATCGTGTCAGCTTGCAGGTCAACGTTGAGGTCAAGGACGATATTCCTGAGCTTGTTGTCGGATATATGATTAAGGATCGACTTGGGCAGCCGATTTTCGGGACCAATACGTACCATCTCAATCAGACACTCACCTCCCTGAAAAAAGGAGAAAAGCGTTCGTTCTTATTTTCTTTCGATGCGAGATTGGGGGTTGGCTCCTATTCTGTCGCTGTCGCGTTGCATACTTCCAGTACGCACCTCGGCAAAAACTATGAATGGCGCGATCTGGCCGTGGTATTCAACGTCGTTAACACGGAACAACAAGAGTTTGTCGGCGTGTCCTGGTTGCCGCCTGAACTGGAGATTTCTTAATGGGTTCGTCGTTTTATCGTTCATTTGAAGAACGACACAGAGGTTCGGTTGAAGAAATCAAGCGCCGCTTGAGTTTTTATTTACCTTTTCTTGCAGGTCTGAAGGACATTTATCCTGATGGCATGATTGCGGATATTGGTTGTGGACGTGGCGAATGGTTGGAGATCCTGACTGAAAATGGCATTGCAAACATCGGCGTCGATCTCGATGATGGCATGCTGGCGCGCGCCAGGGAGGCCGGACTGAATGTGCAGAAAATGGATTGTCTGCAGTTTCTGCAAAGTCAGGCGGATCAGAGCCTGATAGCGTTGACCGGTTTTCATATTGCTGAGCATTTGCCTTTTGAGGTCCTGCAGCAGCTCGTCATGCATACCCTACGGGTGCTGAAACCAGGTGGTTTGCTGATCCTCGAAACGCCTAACCCGGAGAATGTAAGCGTCGGCACCTGTTCATTTTATATGGATCCAACGCATAATCATCCTCTGCCACCGCCACTGCTTGAGTTTTTACCTATTCATTATGGTTTTAACCGAGCAATTACCGTTCGTCTGCAGGAAAAAGAGGTTCTTCAATCTCCGGATACAGCCGTTAATTTGGTCGATGTACTCAAAGGGGTGAGCCCCGACTACAGCATCATTGCTCAGAAAGCAGCGCCAACAGATATTCTTGAACGCTTTGACACCCTGTTTACCCAGCAGTACGGTCTGACGCTGGATGCTCTGAGCAACCGTTACGATGCGATTTTGCGCCAACAGTTTTCGTCCGTTGTCTCACGGCTGGAGACGTTGAACCAAACCTATATGCAACAGATAAGCCAAATGACAGAGACTATTCAGACGTTGCAAGGTGAGGTTGACGATCTGAGTCATGTCATCGATCAGAACCATCAGCTTCATCAGCAAATGGCGGATTTACATAACAGTCGTTCATGGCGTATTACTCAACCACTACGCTGGTTGTCTTTGCAACGTCAATTATTACGTCAGGAAGGGGCTAAAGTGCGAGCCCGTAGGGCTGCGAAAAAAATATTGCGCAAAGGGATGGCGCTCTCGCTGGTCTTTTTCCATCGTTACCCTAAGTCTAAGGTTTATCTGTTTAAGGTTCTGAGAAAAACTGGCTGCTATACATTGCTACAACGTTTGTTCCAACGCGTAATGCTGGTGCAATCTGACACGATGATGATGCAGTCCAGAAGATATGATGTGGGTACTGAAGAAATGACAAGTCGCGCGATGAGTATTTATAACGAATTAAAAAATAAAAATACGGAGAAATAACGATGCGTATTGTCATAGATTTACAAGGCGCACAGACGGAAAGCCGCTTTCGTGGCATCGGTCGTTATAGTATCGCAATCGCCAGAGGCATAATCAGAAATAACAGCCGACATGAGATTTTCATCGCGCTATCCGCCATGCTGGATGAGTCGATTGCAGATATTAAGGCGCAATTTGCCGATCTCCTGCCGGCAGAAAATATAGTCGTATGGCATGCCGTAGGCCCTGTTCGTGCGATGGACCAAGGTAATGAATGGCGTCGGGAGAGCGCAGAGCTGATTCGGGAAGCGTTTCTTGAATCATTGTGTCCAGATGTCGTTTTCATTACGAGTTTGTTTGAAGGTCATGTCGACGATGCGGCTACATCGGTACACAAATTTAGTCGTCAGTATAAAGTAGCCGTACTGCACCACGATCTTATCCCCCTCGTGCAGGCGGAAACCTATCTGCAGGACGATGTATACAAACCCTACTACTTACAGAAAGTTGAGTGGTTAAAAAACGCTGACCTTTTGTTGACTAACTCTGCTTATACCGCACAAGAAGCGATTGAGCATCTGCATTTACAGGGCGATCATGTGCAGAATATTGCAGCCGCAGTCGATTCTCAGTTTTGTATGGCGGAGGTGGCAGCGAGCGAAAAAGAGACCGTCCTTGGCCATTACGGTATTCAGCGCGAGTTCATGTTGTATGCGCCCGGAGGATTTGACTCAAGGAAAAACTTTAAACGGTTGATTGAGGCCTATGCCGGGCTCAGTGATGCCTTACGTCGCAGTCATCAACTGGTTATCGTCAGTAAGCTTTCCATCGGTGATCGTCAGTATCTGGAATCCCTTGCGTCAGGTAATGGTTTACAGCAGGGCGAACTGGTACTCACTGGTTATGTGCCTGAAGATGAGCTGATCCAGCTCTATCGCCTATGTAAGCTGTTCATCTTTGCTTCACTACATGAAGGTTTTGGGTTGCCGGTTCTGGAAGCAATGTCGTGCGGTGCGCCGGTGATTGGCTCAAATGTCACCAGTATTCCTGAAGTCATCGATAATCCTGAGGCATTATTCGACCCGTATTCTGTCTCTTCCATGAGGGATAAGATCGCGCAATGTTTGACTGATGATACCTTCCTCGCGCGTCTGAAAGAAATGGCGCAGCAGCAAGCGCGTAATTTCTCTTGGGATAAGGCTGCGGTGACTGCTCTGGAAGCTTTCGAAAAGATCGCGGTAGAAGACACCGGTACTGCGCAGGTTTTGCCTGAAGCTTTGATTCAGAAGATCCTTGCTATCCCACAAGGGCAGCCAGATGACCGCGATCTGCGCTTGTGCGCAACGGCCATTGATTACAATCTGAAAACGGCAGAACTTTATCAAATCGACGATAAATCGCTGAACTGGCGTGTGGAAGGCCCATTCGATAGCTCATATAGTCTGGCGTTGGTCAACCGCGAATTTGCCCGGGCACTCTCAGCCGATGGTGTAGAGGTTTTATTGCATTCCACTGAAGGACCAGGTGATTTTGCCCCAGATGCCTCGTTTATGGCACAGTCGGAAAATAGTGATCTTCTGGCATTTTATAATCAATGTCAGACCCGCAAGAGTAACGAAAAGATAGATATTCTTAGCAGAAATATCTATCCACCGCGGGTTACCAAAATGGATGCCAAAGTAAAATTCCTTCATTGTTATGCTTGGGAAGAAACGGGCTTTCCGCAACCGTGGATCAATGAATTTAATCGGGAACTTGACGGAGTGCTGTGTACTTCGGAACATGTTCGTAAGATATTGATTGATAACGGACTGAATGTGCCCGCATTTGTTGTTGGCAATGGCTGTGACCATTGGCTCAATATCCCAGCCGAGACGACAAAAGATGTGGATCACGGAACATTCCGTTTCCTGCATGTCTCTTCTTGTTTCCCACGCAAAGGGATACAGGCAATGCTTCAGGCTTGGGGGAAGGCGTTCACTCGTCGTGACAATGTTATCTTAATCATTAAGACTTTTAACAATCCGCACAATGAAATTGACGCATGGCTGGCTCAGGCCCAGGCTCAATTCATAGACTATCCCAAAGTTGAAGTGATCAAAGAGGATATGTCAGCCACCGAGCTTAAAGGGCTTTATGAAAGCTGTGATGTTTTGGTTGCTCCAGGTTGCGCTGAAGGCTTTGGTTTACCTATTGCTGAAGCAATGCTGAGTGGGCTACCGGCTATCGTCACCAATTGGAGCGGGCAACTTGATTTTGTTAATTCACAAAATTCATGGCTGGTTGACTATCAGTTCACTCGGGTAAAAACGCACTTTGGTCTGTTTTCCTCAGCCTGGGCCAGTGTGGATATTGACAACTTAACAGATGCATTAAAAGCGGCAGCCTCAACCGATAAATCAGTGCTGCGTGACATGGCCAATGCTGGTCGCGAGCTTCTTCTGCAGCAGTTTACCTGGAAAGCGGTGGCTGATCGTTCTTGCCAGGCGGTCAAGACTCTGCGTGCGCATATTGATATTGCACAGCATCGGGCGCGCATTGGCTGGTTGACGACCTGGAACACGAAATGTGGGATCGCAACCTATTCCCAGCATCTGGTGGAGAGCGCACCTCATGGCACGGATGTTGTTTTTGCTCCCCAGGTCAGCGCTGGCGATCTTGTGTGTGCAGACGAAGAGTTTGTACTTCGCAACTGGATTGTAGGTAAAGAGAGCAACTATCTGGAAAACCTCCAGCCACACATTGATGCTCTGAGACTCGATGTCATCGTGATCCAATTCAACTATGGATTCTTTAATCATCGAGAACTGTCGGCGTTTATTCGTCGCCAGCATGACGCCGGTCGTTCAGTTGTTATGACGATGCACTCAACTGTGGATCCGCTGGAAAAAGAGCCGAGCTGGAATTTCCGTCTTGCTGAAATGAAAGAGGCGCTGGCACTTTGCGATCGGTTGTTGGTGCATTCGATTGCCGATATGAACCGCCTTAAAGATTTAGGCTTAACTGCGAATGTTGCTTTATTCCCGCACGGCGTTATCAACTACTCCGCAGCGAGCGTCACGCGTCAACAGCAGTCTTTACCGCTAATTGCGAGCTATGGCTTCTGCTTACCGCATAAGGGCCTGATGGAACTAGTAGAATCCGTCCATAGACTCAAGCAAGCTGGTAAACCGGTTCGTTTACGACTGGTGAACGCAGAGTATCCTGTTGGGGAGTCACGCGATCTGGTGGCAGAGCTTAAAGCGGCTGCTCAGCGGTTAGGTGTTACCGATCTGATTGAGATGCACAATGATTTCCTCCCTGATGCAGAGAGTCTGCGGTTGCTTTCAGAAGCCGATCTTCTGATTTTTGCTTATCAGAATACTGGGGAGTCTGCTAGCGGGGCGGTACGTTATGGTATGGCGACTCAAAAACCTGTTGCGGTAACGCCCCTGGCGATCTTTGATGATTTGGACGATGCCGTCTTTAAATTTGATGGATGCAGCGTCGATGATATCAGTCAGGGGATTGACCGGATCCTGAATTCCATCCGTGAACAGAACTCTTGGGCAACCAGGACTCAACAACGTGCCGATGCATGGCGGGAACAACATGATTATCAAGCTGTTTCACGCCGTCTGGTTAATATGTGTCAAGGCTTAGCTAAAGCTAAATATTTTAAATAAAAAAATCTCTCTTGTATTTTTTGCCTTTGAATACAAGAGGGGTTAGATAATGTGTCATTTATTATGAAAATTATTTTTGCTACTGAGCCAATTAAATACCCATTAACGGGCATCGGTCGGTATTCCCTGGAGCTGGTTAAGCGGCTGGCGGTCGCCCGCGAAATTGAAGAATTAAAGCTATTTCACGGTGCGTCGTTTATCGAACAGATCCCTTTGGTGGAGAATAAAAGCGATACCAAAGCCAGCAATCATGGTCGTCTGTCGGCGTTTCTACGCCGACAGACGCTGTTGATTGAGGCTTATCGCTTGCTGCATCCGCGGCGCCAGGCGTGGGCATTGCGCGACTATAAAGATTATATCTACCATGGCCCCAATTTTTATCTGCCGCATAAACTGGAACGCGCCGTGACCACGTTTCATGACATATCCATTTTTACCTGCCCGGAATATCATCCAAAAGATCGGGTTCGCTATATGGAGAAGTCCCTACATGAGAGTCTGGATTCGGCAAAGCTGATCCTGACTGTTTCTGATTTCTCGCGCAGTGAAATTATCCGCTTGTTCAACTATCCGGCGGAGCGGATCGTAACCACCAAGCTAGCCTGCAGCAGTGACTATATCCCACGCAGCCCGGCAGAGTGTCTGCCGGTACTGCAGAAATATCAGCTGGCGTGGCAGGCCTACGCGCTATATATCGGCACCATGGAGCCACGCAAAAATATCCGAGGCCTGCTACATGCCTACCAGGTGCTACCGATGGAGATCCGCATGCGCTATCCGCTAATCCTTAGCGGTTATCGCGGCTGGGAAGACGATGTGCTGTGGCAGTTAGTCGAGCGCGGTACTCGGGAAGGCTGGATCCGTTACCTCGGATATGTTCCGGATGAAGACCTGCCGTATTTGTACGCAGCGGCCAGAGTCTTTGTTTATCCCTCCTTCTACGAGGGATTTGGTTTACCTATTCTTGAAGCGATGTCTTGCGGTGTGCCGGTAGTATGCTCCAATGTCACCTCTTTGCCTGAGGTTGTTGGCGATGCCGGCCTCGTTGCCGATCCTAATGATATAGACGCGATTAGCGCGCAAATTTTGCAGAGCCTGCAGGATGATAGCTGGCGGGACATCGCCACCGCGCGCGGTCTTGCTCAGGCGAAACAGTTTTCGTGGGAGAACTGTGCGACCCAGACCATTAACGCCTATAAATTACTCTAAGGGTGTCAGTTGAGAGTTCTACACGTCTATAAGACTTACTATCCCGATACCTACGGCGGTATTGAGCAGGTCATTTATCAGCTAAGTCAGGGCTGCGCCCGCCGGGGAATCGCAGCCGATGTTTTCACTTTTAGCCCGGACAAAGATACAGGTCCTGTCGCTTACGAAGATCATCGGGTCATTTATAATAAACAGCTTTTTGAAATTGCCTCCACGCCGTTTTCGCTGAAAGCGTTAAAGCGTTAAAGCGTTTTAAGCTGATTAAAGATGACTACGATATCATCAACTACCATTTTCCGTTTCCCTTTATGGATATGCTGCATCTTTCGGCGCGGCCTGACGCCAGGACTGTGGTGACCTATCACTCTGATATAGTGAAACAAAAACGGTTAATGAAGCTGTACCAGCCGCTGCAGGAGCGATTTCTCAGCGGCGTAGATTGCATCGTTGCCTCGTCGCCCAATTACGTGGCTTCCAGCCGGACCCTGAAAAAATATCTGGATAAAACGGTGGTGATCCCGTTTGGTCTGGAGCAGCAGGACGTGCAGCACGATCCGCAGAGGGTCGCGCACTGGCGGGAAACTGTCGGCGATAAGTTCTTTCTCTTCGTCGGCACTTTCCGCTACTACAAAGGGCTGCATATTCTGATGGATGCCGCTGAGCGTAGCCGACTGCCTGTGGTGGTTGTAGGGGGCGGGCCGCTGGAATCGGAAGTGCGGCGTGAAGCGCAGCAGCGCGGGCTGAGCAATGTGATGTTTACCGGCATGCTCAACGACGAAGATAAGTACATTCTCTTCCAGCTCTGCCGGGGCGTGGTATTCCCCTCGCATCTGCGCTCTGAGGCGTTTGGCATTACGTTATTGGAAGGCGCACGCTTTGCAAGGCCGCTGATCTCTTGCGAGATCGGTACAGGTACCTCTTTCATTAACCAAGACAAAGTGAGTGGTTGCGTGATTCCGCCGAATGATAGCCAGGCGCTGGTGGAGGCGATGAATGAGCTCTGGAATAACGAGGAAACCTCCAACCGCTATGGCGAAAACTCGCGTCGTCGTTTTGAAGAGATGTTTACTGCCGACCATATGATTGACGCCTATGTCAATCTCTACACTACATTGCTGGAAAGCAAATCCTGAGAGCTGCTACCCCCGCCGTTGCTGCGGGGGCCAACGCGTTAATGCCGATTCTTCAGATTATCAATCACTTCTCCGAGATCCAGCCCCTGATCCTGCAACAGCACCAGCAGGTGATACATCAAGTCAGATGCCTCGTTGGTCAGCTCAAAGCGATCATGTACCGTTGCTGCCAGTGCGGTTTCCACGCCTTCTTCGCCCACTTTCTGCGCAATGCGTTTAGTGCCGCTGGCATACAGTTTGGCGGTGTAGGAGGTTTCCGGGTCGGCAGATTTACGTTCGGCGAGCAGTTGTTCCAGTTGATACAGGAACAGCCACTGGTGAGCGGTGTCGCCGAAGCAGCTGCTGGTGCCTTTGTGGCAGGTTGGCCCGATGGGATTCGCCAGCACCAGTAACGTGTCGTTGTCGCAGTCCGGCGCAATATTTACTACGTTGAGGAAATTACCCGACGTTTCGCCTTTGGTCCACAGTCGCTGTTTAGTGCGCGAGAAGAAGGTGACTTTGCCGCTTTCGATGGTTTTGTCCAGAGCTTCCGGGTTCATATAGCCCAGCATTAGCACTTCGCCGGATACCGCGTGTTGCACAATCACCGGCATCAGTCCGTCGGTTTTTTCCCAGTCCAGTTCGCGACGTTGTTGTTCTGTTAACATATCCTGATCTCCACGCCCTGTGTTGCCAGGTACGCTTTTAATTCACCAATATTGATTATTTGTTTGTGGAATACGGAAGCAGCCAGCGCACCGTCAACGTCGGCATCGCGGAAGGCTTCGAGAAAGTGTTCCATGGTGCCCGCGCCACCGGAGGCAATCAGCGGGACGTGGCAAACTTCACGCACTTTTTTCAGCTGTTCGAGGTCGTAACCGTTACGCACGCCGTCCTGATTCATCATGTTGAGGACGATTTCTCCGGCACCGCGTTTTTGCACTTCCTGCACCCAGTCGAGAGTTTCCCACTGAGTAACGCGGGTGCGGCTTTCATCGCCGGTATATTGATTCACATGATATTTACCGGTTTCGGCGTCGTACCAGGTATCAATACCGACCACAATACACTGCACGCCAAAGCGATCCGCCAGGCGAGTAATTAACGTCGGGTCCGCCAGCGCAGGAGAGTTGATGGAAATTTTATCCGCGCCAAAGGAAAGAATTTTGGCGGCATCTTCCAGAGACTTAATCCCACCCGCCACACAAAACGGAATGTCGATCACTTCCGCCACGCGAGATACCCAGCTTTTATCTACCACACGGCCATCGCTGGAAGCGGTGATATCGTAGAACACCAGTTCATCTGCACCTTCTTCGGCGTAGCGTTTTGCCAGTGGCACGATATCGCCAATGATTTCATGGTTGCGAAACTGTACGCCTTTCACCACCTGACCATCACGAACGTCGAGACACGGGATTATGCGTTTTGCCAGCATGCGATGGCCTCCTTCACGGTGAATTTACCTTCCAGTAATGCACGACCAACTATTACGCCGCGCACGCCAGTGCCACGTAGGGCAGCAACATCGTTAATGTCGCCAATGCCGCCGGAGGACTGAAACGCCACTTGCGGATATCTGGCACACACTTCTTCATATAAAGAGACGTTAGATCCCGCCAGCGTGCCGTCGCGCGAGATATCGGTACACAGCACATGTTTCAGGCCGACGGGCAGATAGGTTTCCACCAGTTGTTCCAGTGAAACGCCCGAGTTCTCTTGCCAGCCGCTGACCGCCACCTGCTTGTTGCCTTGCTCGTCAATACGGACATCCAGCGCCAGCACTAAGGCATCGGCACCGAAACGTTCAAACCAGCCTTTCACCATTTCTGGTGATTTCACCGCGGTGGAGCCAACCACCACGCGCGCAACGCCCGCTTCCAGTAACGCCGCCACGTCTTCTTCACTACGCACACCGCCGCCAACCTGCACCGGGACGTTAACGCCCACGACCAGGGTTTTAATCAGCGGGATTTGACGCTTAGCCGGATCTTTTGCCCCGGTCAGATCCACCAGGTGCAACACTTCGGCACCTTGCGCAGCGTAATCCTGTAAGCGTGGCAGTGGGTCGTTACCGTAATCGCGTTGTTTGCCGTAATCGCCCTGATGGAGACGCACCACGGTGCCGTCGATTAAATCTAATGCCGGAATAATCATCACATCTCCAGGAAGTTTTTCAGCAACTTAGCGCCAGCGGCACCAGAACGCTCCGGGTGGAACTGCACGCCGTAGAAGTTATCTTTTTGTACCGCCGCGGTGAACGGTTCGCCGTAATTACACTGGGCGATGGTCCACGGATTGACTGGCATTGCGTAGCTGTGAACAAAGTAAAAGTACGCGCCGTCTTCAATCCCCTGAAACAGGCGGTTGCCTGCCTGCGGATAAACGCGGTTCCAGCCCATATGCGGCAGTGGCAGACCAAAGTCGGTCATTTTCGGCACGTCTTCGTCGATGATGCCCAGCAAGTCGATGCCGTTGCTCTCTTCGCTGCGCCGCCCCAGAAGTTGCATCCCTAAGCAGATGCCCAGCACCGGTTGGGTACAGGCTTTGATGAGATCAAACAGCTCGCGCTCACGCACCTGATCCATCGCTGCTTGTGCGGTGCCGACGCCGGGTAAAAACAGTTTATCGGCCAGCAACACAACGTCCGAGTCACGGCTGACTTTGGGTTCATAACCGTGACGCGCAATGGCAGACTTCACCGAGTTCAGGTTGGCGCAGCCAGTATCAAGGATCACCACGTTCATTACAGCACTCCTTTCGACGAGGGCAGGGTGTCGCCTTCCACGCGGATGGCCTGGCGCAGGGTGCGGCCAAACGCTTTGAACAGGCTCTCTACACGGTGGTGATCGTTTTTACCTTTGGTTTTCAGGTGTAGCGTCACGCCCATGGTGTAAGAGAGCGAACGGAAGAAGTGCTCGATCATTTCTGTGCTGAGATCACCCACGCGCTGGTAGGTAAACTCGGCTTTATATTCCAGGTGCGGGCGACCAGAGATATCCAATGCACAGCGGGCAAGGCATTCGTCCATCGGTAGCACAAAACCAAAGCGACAAATACCGCGTTTGTCGCCAAGGGCAATTTTTAACGCTTCGCCCAGCGCCAGGCCGGTATCTTCGACGGTGTGGTGATCGTCGATATAGAGGTCGCCTTTGACGTTGATTTCCATACGGAAACCGCCGTGGGTGGCGATCTGATCCAGCATGTGATCAAAGAAGCCAACGCCGGTGTTAATCTTGCTGCCACCTTCGCGATCCAGCCACACCTGGACGTCAATCTGCGTCTCTTTGGTGTTGCGCACTACATGGGCGTAACGGTCTCGTTTCGTGAGTTGCTCGCCAATCATCGACCAGTTCAGTGTTTCGCGGTCGTAGCGTAAACCATTAATGCCCATGTTTTCCGCCAGTTGAATGTCGGTCGCGCGATCGCCAATTACATAACTGTTGGCACGATCCATCGCTTGCTCTGCCAGATAACGCTCCACCAGTTTTACTTTCGGCTTACGGCAGTCGCACTCATCGGTGGGCAGGTGCGGACAAATCAGCACTTCATCAAACTGTACGCCTTGCGAGGTGAAGATCTGCATCATCAGGTTGTGCGGGCCTTCGAAATCCGCCTGCGGGAAACTTTGTGTTCCAAGACCATCCTGATTAGTGATCATCACCAGCTTGTAGCCCGCTTTTTGCAGCCTCAGCAGCTCCGGGATCACGCCAGGTTCAAAGGCGAGTTTGTCAAAACGGTCCACCTGAAAATCACTCGGCGGTTCGCTAATCAGGGTTCCATCGCGATCGATAAAAAGATACTTCTGACTCATCAAACTTGCTCCGCACGTAAGGCGTCAATGACGCGCTGGCTTTCTTCACGGGTTCCGACGGTAATTCGCAGGCAGCCGCTTAAAGAGGGTTGTTTATTCTGATCACGTAAGATAATGCCCTGATCCCACAAAGATTTAAACACTGCGCTGGAGGCTTTAAAGCGCGCCAGAATGTAGTTGGTTTCAGAGTCGAAAACCTGCTCCACGCAGGGGATCTCTTGCAGTGCGGCAATCAGGTATTCGCGTTCTGCAATAATTTGCGCCACCCGTTCGCGCATGGCGACGATTCCCTGCGGGCTTAACGCCTGTGCGGCAATGTCGGCAACCGGCGTCGAGAGCGGGTAGGGGGCGATCACTTTCATCAGCAGGTTGATGACTTCTTCGTTTGCCAGCGTAAATCCGCAACGAAGCCCCGCCAGAGCAAAAGCTTTCGACAGTGTGCGCAAAATAGCCAGGTGCGGATATTCCGCCAGCCAGCCAGCCAGCGATGCCTGCGGGCAAAACTCGATATAAGCTTCATCGGCAACCACAATCGCCTTACCGCGGGTTAACTCCAGCAGGGTGCGAAAATCCTGCGGATTGATCAGTTGCCCGGTCGGGTTGTTGGGGCTGCAAACATAGACCACTTTTACGCCGTCCAGCTTGTCGGAAATGCCCTGTAAGTCCAGTTGCCAGTTGTCCAGCGTCGGCACTGTGCGGCACTCGACGCCAATGGTTTCAGCGCTGACGCTGTACATGCCGTACGTTGGCGGGCAGTAGAGGATGGCGTCTTTACCCGGTTCGCAAAAAGCGCGAATCAGCAGTTCAATGCCTTCGTCCGCGCCACGGCTGACCAGCACCTGTTCCGGTTTTACGCCTGCATATTGCGCGTAATTTTCAATCACCGCTTTTGGCTGACATTCCGGATAGCGGTTGAGCGTTTGTTGAGTGAGCTGAAACTCCACGGCAGTGGGGTATTCGTTGGCGTTCAGCCAGACATCGCCGTTACCGCCCAGACGACGCGCTGACTGATACGGCGTCAGGTTGCGGACGTTTTCACGCGCTAAATCGGTAATAGTCACGGTGCTCATGCTTGCTCCTTAAGGGCGTTAACACGCAAAGTAACGGCATTTTTGTGGGCGGTCAGGCGCTCGGCGGCAGCCAGTGTTTCAATGGTCGAAGCCAGCGCGGAGAAACCTTCTTTCGAGAGTTCCTGCACGGTCATGCGCTTCTGGAAATCCGCCAGCCCGAGGCTGGAACAGGTGGCGGTGTAACCGTAAGTCGGCAGAACGTGGTTAGTGCCGGAGGCGTAATCACCTGCCGATTCCGGTGACCAGTCACCGAGAAATACCGAACCGGCGCTGGTGATGCCATCGACCAGCTCGCGGGCGTTGCGGGTCTGAATGATCAGGTGCTCCGGGCCGTACTGGTTGGAGATCGTTACGCACTGCGCTAAATCTTTAGTCACAATCAGGCGGCTGGTGCTCAGTGCCTGACGGGCGGTTTCGGCACGCGGCAGTTCTGCCAGTTGGCGTTCGACAGCTTCGGCTACGCGACGCGCCATCTCAGCATCGGGCGTCAGTAAAATCACCTGAGAGTCCGGGCCGTGTTCAGCCTGAGAGAGCAAATCAGAAGCCACGAAATCCGGCGTTGCGCCGCTGTCAGCAATCACCAGCACTTCCGACGGGCCTGCGGGCATATCGATCGCCGCACCGTCCAGACGCTGGCTTACCTGGCGTTTTGCTTCGGTGACAAAGGCGTTACCCGGCCCGAAGATTTTGTCCACTTTCGGCACAGATTCCGTACCAAACGCCAGCGCGGCAATGGCCTGTGCGCCGCCGACGTTAAACACGTCCTGCACACCGCACAGCTGCGCCGCATAAAGGATCTCATCGGCAATCGGCGGCGGTGAGCACAGCACCACTTTTTTACAGCCCGCAATACGCGCCGGAGTTGCCAGCATTAATACCGTTGAGAAGAGCGGGGCGGAGCCGCCAGGAATATACAAACCCACTGAAGCCACCGGGCGCGTGACCTGCTGGCAACGCACGCCTGGCTGCGTTTCTACATCTACCGGCGGCAGTTTTTGCGCAGTGTGGAAGGTTTCAATATTCTTTACTGCCACCGCCATCGCCTGTTTTAGCTCGTCGCTCAGGCGTTCGCTGGCGGCGGTGATCTCATCAGCAGACACCTTCAGCGCGGTAACCGTGGTTTTATCAAACTTCGCGCTGTATTCACACAGGGCCTCATCGCCACGCGTTTTCACGTTATCGAGAATATCGTTAACGGTGCGGGTAATGCTTTCAGAGGCGGAGATCGCCGGGCGCATTAACAGCTGGCGTTGTTGCTCCGCAGTACAGCTATTCCAGTCAATGATTGTGTTAAAGCTCATGGCGATCACTCCATCATCTTCTCAATCGGCAGGACCAGGATTGAACTGGCACCCAGCGCTTTCAGTTTTTCCATCGTTTCCCAGAACAGGGTTTCGCTGCTGACCATGTGCATCGCTACGCGTTGTTGATCACCCGCCAGCGGTAGAATGGTTGGGCGTTCGGCACCTGGCAGCAGGGCGATGACTTCATCCAGTCGGTCGGTCGGTGCGTGCATCATGATGTATTTTGATTCGCGCGCCTGGATCACGCCCTGAATACGCGTCAGCAGTTTGTCGATCAGTTGCTGTTTGGATTCTTCCATTTCGCCATCGCGTTGGATCAGGCAGGCTTTCGAGCGGTAGATAACTTCGACTTCGCGCAGGCCGTTAGCTTCCAGCGTGGCACCGGTGGAAACCAGATCGCAAATCGCATCCGCCAGTCCGGCGCGCGGCGCAACTTCGACAGAACCGTTCAGTAAGCAGGATTTAAAAGAGATACCTTTCTGGTCGAGATAACGCTTGAGCAGGTGAGGATAAGAGGTGGCGATACGTTTACCGTTTAAGGAGAGCGGACCGTCCCAGGCTTCATCAACCGGCGTTGCCAGCGAAAGGCGGCAGCCGCCGAAATCCAGACGACGCAGGGTAAAGTAGCGCGGATCTTCACCCTGGGCGCGGCGGTTAAGCAGCTCTTCTTCCAGCACGTTTTCGCCGATAATCCCAAGGTCTACCACGCCGTCCATTACCAGACCGGGAATGTCATCGTCACGCACGCGCAGAATATCAATCGGCATGTTTTCTGCCATCGCGATCAGGCGCTGGGTGTGAAGATTGATTTTAATGCCACAGCGCGCCAGTAATTCGCGTGAGTCATCACTTAAACGGCCGGATTTCTGCATAGCTATGCGTAAACGAGTGTTGTCTGTCATTTTCTTATTCCTCTTTAAACCTGTCTGAACCGTTAACAACCGCGCAATAAAAAAGCCCCCGGAAGATGATCTTCCGGGGGCTTTCTCATGCGTTCATGCACCACTGGAAGATCTGAATGTCTTCCAGCACACATCGCCTGAAAGACTAGTCAGGATGATGGTGATGATGGTGGTGTTTAAATTGAACGCGTGTCATAAAAGTCTCTGTGAATGTTTATTCAACTGATGTCTTTTAACCTAAACCACTTTCACGTTAGAAAGCAAGGGCTTTTTTATATATTTTATGGCGATGGATTTGTTTAATGAATGAGCGGGGAAAGAAGGGGGCTAAGAGGACTGTCCTCTAACTTGACAGCACCAAAAAGAGCAAAGTCTGATTTTTCGTCTCGCTGACAATGTCTTGATCTACAAACTAATTAATAAATAGTTAATTAACACCCATCATTGTACAATGAACTGTACAAAAGAGGAGATTTACATGCGTACAATTAGCTACAGCGAAGCGCGTCAGAATTTGTCGGCAACAATGATGAAAGCCGTTGAAGATCATGCCCCGATCCTCATTACTCGTCAGAATGGAGAGGCTTGTGTTCTGATGTCACTCGAAGAATACAACTCGCTGGAAGAGACGGCTTATCTACTGCGTTCCCCCGCTAACGCCCGGAGATTGATGGACTCAATCGATAGCCTGAAATCAGGCAAAGGAACGGAAAAGGACATTATTGAGTGAAACTAATCTGGTCTGAGGAATCATGGGATGATTATCTGTACTGGCAGGAAACAGATAAGCGAATTGTTAAAAAGATCAATGAACTTATCAAAGATACCCGCAGAACACCATTTGAAGGTAAGGGGAAACCAGAACCCCTGAAACATAATTTGTCAGGTTTCTGGTCCCGACGCATTACAGAGGAGCACCGTCTGGTATACGCGGTTACTGATGATTCACTGCTCATTGCAGCATGTCGTTATCATTATTGAACAGATTCATTCATAGAATGAATTGTCAGTTTTGATACGCTAGCGTAGCCTTATAGATCTAAGGTGTATCAGGAGATAACGGATGAAAAAGGTCGCAATTGTCGGGTTAGGGTGGTTAGGCATGCCGCTGGCGATGTCACTTTCAGCGCGAGGCTGGCAAGTCACCGGGAGTAAAACCACACAAGATGGTGTCGAAGCGGCCCGAATGAGTGGCATTGATAGCTATCTGCTTCGCATGGAGCCTGAGTTAGTTTGCGATTCTGACGATCTGGATGCCCTGATGGATGCCGATGCGCTGGTCATTACGCTTCCGGCACGTCGTAGCGGCCCCGGCGATGAGTTCTATTTACAAGCGGTACAAGAGTTAGTGGATAGCGCGCTGGCTCATCGTATTCCCCGTATTATTTTTACCAGCTCGACGTCTGTCTATGGCGACGCACAAGGCACGGTGAAAGAAACCACCCCGCGTAATCCGGTAACCAACAGTGGACGAGTATTAGAAGAACTCGAAGACTGGCTGCACAATTTACCCGGTACTTCGGTCGATATTCTGCGTCTTGCGGGCCTGGTCGGACCGGGACGTCATCCCGGACGCTTCTTTGCCGGAAAAACCGCCCCTGATGGTGAACATGGTGTTAATTTAGTCCATTTAGAAGATGTTATTGGCGCTATCACTCTGTTGTTACAGGCACCTAAAGGCGGACACATCTATAATATATGTGCGCCAGCTCACCCTGCGCGTAATGTTTTCTATCCGCAGATGGCCCGTTTACTGGGGCTGGAACCTCCGCAGTTCAGAAATAGTCTGGACAGCGGCAAAGGTAAGATTATTGATGGCAGTCGGATTTGTAATGAACTGGGATTTGAATACCAGTATCCCGATCCGCTGGTAATGCCGCTGGAGTAAACGATCACGCCAGCAGGACGCCGCATGCACTGCAAGGGGGCGTGTATGAAACCACTGCTGGATGTGTTGATGATCCTCGATGCCTTAGAAAAAGAAGGCAGTTTTGCGGCGGCGTCAGCCAAACTCTACAAGACGCCGTCCGCTCTGAGTTACACCGTTCACAAGCTGGAAAGCGACCTTAATATTCAATTGCTTGATCGTAGCGGACACCGCGCTAAATTCACCCGTACCGGAAAAATGTTATTAGAGAAAGGGCGGGAAGTTCTGCATACCGTGCGAGAACTGGAAAAGCAGGCGATCAAACTGCATGAAGGCTGGGAAAACGAGCTGGTGATTGGCGTGGACGACACGTTTCCTTTTTCTCTGCTTGCGCCTCTCATTGAAGCTTTTTATCAACATCATAGCGTGACGCGCCTGAAGTTTATCAATGGCGTACTCGGTGGTTCCTGGGATGCCCTGACTCAGGGGCGAGCGGATATTATCGTTGGCGCGATGCATGAGCCACCATCTTCCAGTGAGTTTGGTTTCTCGCGGTTGGGCGATCTTGAACAAGTCTTTGCGGTCGCGCCTCATCATCCGTTAGCCCAGGAAGAAGAACCGTTAAACCGTCGTATCATTAAACGATATCGGGCGATTGTGGTGGGGGACACTGCGCAGGCAGGCGCTTCTACGGCCTCACAACTTCTCGACGAACAAGAAGCCATTACCGTTTTCGATTTTAAAACCAAACTGGAGCTGCAAATTAGCGGCCTTGGCTGCGGCTATTTACCACGGTATCTGGCGCAACGTTTTCTCGATAGTGGCGCGTTAATCGAGAAGAAAGTGGTCGCCCAAACTCTCTTTGAACCCGTCTGGATTGGCTGGAATGAACAGACCGCAGGGCTTGCCAGCGGCTGGTGGCGAGATGAAATTTTAGCAAATAGTGCGATCGCCGGTGTTTATGCAAAATCTGATGACGGAAAATCAGCCATTTAAAGAAAAATTATTATGACAAGCCTCTCATTCTCTTGTCATTTCCCCCCCATTTAGGCACAATGCGCCGCTGTCAAAAAATGACTAAAAACCGACGTTTAATTAGCGTCGGTTATTTTTTGCTTCAAACCAATCATTCATACCAAGAGGCCGGGCTTCGTACCGGATAGATATTTACTAAAAATCGACAGTTGTTGTCGCTGAGGAATCCAAAAAAATGGGGCAATTTTTTGCTTACGCGACGGTTATCACCGTAAAGGAGAATGACCATGTCGCATAACGTTACTCCAAACACCTCTCGCGTGGAATTGCGTAAAACGCTTACGTTAGTTCCGGTTGTAATGATGGGTCTAGCCTATATGCAGCCGATGACGCTGTTTGATACATTTGGTATCGTTTCAGGCCTCACGGATGGTCATGTGCCGACAGCCTATGCGTTCGCATTGATTGCGATCCTGTTTACGGCTCTGAGCTACGGGAAGCTGGTTCGCCGCTATCCTTCTGCTGGCTCTGCATACACTTACGCCCAGAAATCCATTAGCCCGACTGTCGGCTTTATGGTGGGTTGGTCTTCTCTGCTCGACTATCTGTTCGCGCCGATGATCAACATTCTGCTGGCGAAAATCTATTTTGAAGCTCTGGTGCCTTCCATTCCATCGTGGATGTTTGTGGTGGCGCTGGTGGCCTTTATGACCGCCTTTAACCTGCGTAGTCTGAAATCCGTAGCGAACTTCAACACTGTAATCGTCGTGTTGCAGATAGTGCTGATCGCGGTGATTCTGGGCATGGTGGTTTATGGCGTATTTGAAGGTGAAGGCGCTGGTACGCTGGCGAGCACTCGTCCGTTCTGGTCTGGCGATGCGCATGTTATCCCGATGATTACCGGGGCGACAATCCTGTGCTTCTCCTTTACCGGTTTTGACGGCATCAGCAACCTGTCGGAAGAAACCAAAGATGCAGAGCGCGTGATCCCGCGTGCGATTTTCCTGACCGCGCTGATCGGCGGCATGATCTTCATCTTTGCAACTTACTTCCTGCAGCTGTACTTCCCGGATATCTCTCGTTTTAAAGATCCGGATGCGTCACAGCCTGAAATCATGCTGTACGTTGCGGGTAAAGCGTTCCAGGTTGGCGCGCTGATCTTCTCCACCATTACCGTACTGGCGTCCGGTATGGCGGCGCACGCAGGCGTAGCGCGTCTGATGTACGTAATGGGTCGTGACGGCGTGTTCCCGAAAAGCTTCTTCGGTTATGTACACCCGAAATGGCGTACTCCGGCGATGAACATCATTCTGGTTGGCGCGATTGCCCTGCTGGCAATCAACTTCGACCTGGTAATGGCTACGGCGCTGATTAACTTTGGTGCGTTGGTGGCGTTCACCTTCGTTAACCTGTCGGTCATCTCGCAGTTCTGGATCCGTGAGAAGCGTAACAAAACGCTGAAAGATCACTTCCAGTATCTGTTCCTGCCGATGTGTGGTGCGCTGACCGTTGGTGCGCTGTGGGTTAACCTGGAAGAAAGCTCAATGGTTCTGGGTCTGATCTGGGCTGCTATCGGTCTGATTTACCTGGCTTGCGTAACCAAGAGTTTCCGTAACCCGGTTCCGCAGTACGAAGACGTAGCGTAATCTTACAAACCGGATGACATAATCATCCGGTAAATCTCAAAAAGCCGGAGTTTGTCGCTCCGGCTTTTTTGTTTCAGACGATCTCTTCCGCGTACTGCCAAAGCGCTTTTAACAGCGCCACTTTCTCTTTGTCATCGGCATACTGTTGTGCCAGCATCTGCAATTCATCAGCGTAGCCCTGCAAAAACTCTGGCGTGAAGACCTGGCGGCGGTGCTCCAGCCAGCGTTGCTGCTCGGCATAATCCAGCGTCCCCGGGAAGTTGCGTGCTCGATAATTGAACAACAGTTTTTCAATTCGTTTATCAACAAAAGTGATATCCAGTGCCGGTAAATTACGCGGCTCGGTTTCCAGCACAATTTTCATTGCTGCACGATCGGCGTCACTGAAAAAGCCATTATAAAGCTGTGCATCCACGTTCTCTGAAGGCGTAAACGGTTCGGCTTCCGCGAATATCGCCACCACTTTTTCACGCACTTGCGGATTTTCACGCAGAATTTTTAGGTTATCGAGGCAATGCTGACGATTAATTCCCAGTCGGTCGGCATCTTCCGGGCGTAGCGTATTCGCCTGGGCCAGTACCGGACATTTATTGATATGCACCAGCTTAACCGGAACGGCGGCGTTATCGCCAAGATCGGCTTTTGCGGTATATAAACGCTCGCGCAATGTGTCGCTATCCAGCTCCAGTAATGGCGAAATGTCTCCTGCCAAATCCACCATAATTACGGCATTGCGATTTTCAGGATGCCACGCCAGCGGTGCCACCCAGCTGGTATTGCCGCGCCATGCCCCAAACATTCCGGAAACGTGAACCAGGGGTTTCATCTGCGGAACATCAATCAACGCCATCAGTTTGTGTTTATTACGATGGGTAAAGAGATAATCAAACAGGCGTGGCTGACGCGTTTTTACCAGTTTCGCCATCGCAATAGTGGCGTACACATCAGCCATCGCATCGTGGGCGTTGCTATGTTCAATACCATTCGCTTTGGTTAAATGCTCAAGGCGAAAGCTCGGTAGACCGTCATCATTTTCAGGCCAGTTTATTCCTTCCGGGCGCAGGGCATAACAGGCACGCATAACATCCAGTAAATCCCAGCGCGAGTTATCATGCTGCCAGCTCCAGGCGTAAGGATCGTAGAAATTACGATAAAAAACGTTGCGTGTGACTTCGTCGTCGAAACGCACATTGTTGTAGCCCAGAATACAGGTCTTCGGTACGGTAAAAAGCGAGTGAATACGGGCGGCAAATGCGGCTTCGTTTTCTCCTTTCGCCCGAGCTTCCTGCGGGGTAATACCGGTAATTAATACTGCTCCAGGCTGGGGTAAATAGTCATCCGCGGGCTTGCAGTAAAAGACTTCGGGTTCGCCGATGACATTGAATTCGCTATCGGTGCGAATGGCTGCGAACTGTGCAGGGCGATCTAACGCGGGGTGCGTGCCAAAGGTTTCGTAATCGTGAAACAAAAAGGTAGATTGTTGCTTACCGTCATTCATCATTAGGTTAAATCCGTTGTTTCTGCTGTCTGCCAGAGTATCAAATATCACCGTGCTAATCAGCTTTAGCGCGACAATTTGGCAGCGAGTGGCAACAGATCATGTCAGATAAAAATGAGAGGGTAGTCACATTTTCTTGCACTTTATTCCAGCCAGTTCATAAGTATTTCCGTAAAAAGAACAGCTATTTGAAACTCCTGAGGGTTTGCTGTTGAAACGCCGTCTTATTATTGCTGCTTCTTTGTTCGTTTTTAATTTATCGTCTGGTTTTGCGGCGGAAAACATTCCTTTTTCACCTCAACCTCCAGAGATTCATGCCGGGTCCTGGGTATTGATGGATTACACCACCGGTCAGATTCTCACCGCGGGTAATGAGCATCAACAGCGCAATCCCGCCAGCCTGACAAAGCTGATGACGGGCTATGTCGTGGATCGCGCTATCGATAGTCATCGCATTACGCCAGACGATATTGTCACCGTGGGGCGTGATGCGTGGGCGAAAGATAATCCGGTGTTTGTCGGTTCTTCACTGATGTTTTTGAAAGAGGGCGATCGCGTATCGGTACGTGATTTAAGCCGTGGTTTAATTGTGGATTCCGGAAATGACGCTTGTGTTGCACTGGCTGACTATATTGCCGGTGGGCAACGGCAGTTTGTTGAAATGATGAACAACTATGCCGAGAAGCTGCATCTCAAGGATACGCATTTTGAAACAGTGCATGGTCTGGATGCACCTGGCCAGCATAGCTCGGCTTATGATTTAGCTGTGCTTTCTCGCGCTATCATCCACGGCGAGCCCGAGTTTTATCATATGTACAGTGAGAAAAGCCTCACCTGGAACGGTATCACCCAGCAAAACCGTAACGGGTTATTGTGGGATAAGACCATGAATGTTGACGGCCTGAAAACGGGTCATACTTCTGGTGCCGGGTTTAATCTTATTGCTTCGGCTGTGGACGGGCAGCGTCGTCTCATTGCAGTGGTAATGGGGGCTGACAGCGCAAAAGGTCGTGAGGAAGAGGCAAGAAAATTACTGCGTTGGGGTCAACAAAACTTTACTACGGTGCAAATTTTGCACCGTGGGAAAAAGGTTGGTACGGAACGCATCTGGTATGGCGATAAAGAAAATATCGCCCTGGGAACGGAACAAGAGTTCTGGATGGTGCTACCGAAAGCCGAAATTCCACATATCAAAGCCAAATATACCCTTGATGGTAAAGAACTCACCGCGCCAATTAGCGCCCATCAGCGGGTAGGGGAAATTGAACTTTACGACCGTGATAAACAGGTGGCGCACTGGCCGCTGGTTACCCTGGAATCTGTCGGGGAAGGCAGCATGTTTTCCCGGCTGAGTGATTATTTCCACCATAAGGACTGACCTTTCTTTTGCAGCAGACTGGCAGGAGTGCGAATCTGCTCGCATAATCAACACTCATTCCTTGTGGTTTTAATATTGCAACTATACTGTATATAAAAACAGTATTAATGGGGGCGTCATGAACTACGAGATTAAGCAGGAAGATAAACGTACCGTTGCAGGTTTCCATCTCGTTGGCCCGTGGGAACAGACGGTAAAGAAAGGCTTTGAGCAGTTGATGATGTGGATAGATAGCAAAAATATTGTGCCGAAGGAGTGGGTTGCTGTCTATTACGACAATCCAGATGAAACACCCGCCGAAAAATTACGCTGCGACACCGTCGTGACGGTGCCGAATAACTTTACGCTCCCCGAAAACAGTGAGGGCGTCATTCTGACAGAAATTTCAGGTGGTCAGTATGCGGTGGCGGTGGCTCGTGTAGTCGGTGATGATTTTGCTAAACCCTGGTATCAGTTCTTTAATAGCCTCTTGCAGGACAGTGCCTATGAAATGTTACCAAAGCCCTGCTTCGAGGTTTACTTGAACAATGGCGCGGAAGATGGGTACTGGGATATCGAAATGTATGTTGCGGTGCAGCCAAAACATCACTAATTCATCTCAGGGCGGTGTGTTGACGCGAAGACCACTCTTTTTTTGAAAGCGAAAAGAGTAAGATGCGCCTTTCAAATTTTTCGCTCCTGCCGGGAAATTACACTGTTCCCGGTATGTCCGTCGGATAACTCAGAGGCGCGCCTTCTGGCCGACAGATGTGTTATGAGCGCTTTTAATCTTCATTACGGAGTTTCTGCGTGCGTGCCGATAAGTCATTAAGCCCGTTTGAAATCCGGGTATACCGCCATTACCGCATTGTGCATGGTACTCGGGTCGCGCTGGCATTCCTGCTCACTTTTCTCATTATCCGCCTGTTTACTATCCCGGAAAGCACCTGGCCGCTGGTCACCATGGTGGTGATTATGGGGCCAATCTCGTTCTGGGGGAACGTTGTCCCTCGTGCCTTCGAACGTATTGGCGGTACGGTGTTGGGTTCGATTTTAGGTCTTATCGCTCTGCAACTGGAGTTAATTTCGTTACCGCTGATGTTAGTCTGGTGCGCGGCGGCGATGTTTCTTTGCGGTTGGCTGGCGCTGGGCAAGAAACCGTATCAAGGATTATTGATTGGGGTGACGCTGGCAATTGTTGTGGGTTCCCCGACAGGTGAAATTGATACGGCGTTATGGCGAAGCGGCGATGTGATCCTCGGCTCTTTACTGGCAATGTTGTTTACCGGTATCTGGCCACAACGGGCGTTCATCCACTGGCGCATTCAACTGGCGAAAAGTCTGACCGAGTATAATCGGGTCTATCAATCTGCATTCTCACCGAACTTACTCGAACGCCCACGTCTGGAAAGCCATCTACAAAAACTGCTGACCGATGCCGTGAAAATGCGTGGGCTGATTGCGCCCGCCAGCAAAGAAACCCGTATTCCCAAATCGATATATGAAGGTATCCAGACCATTAATCGCAATCTGGTTTGTATGCTGGAGTTGCAAATCAATGCATACTGGGCCACGCGCCCCAGCCATTTCGTGTTATTGAACGCGCAAAAACTTCGTGATACCCAGCACATGATGCAGCAAATACTGCTGAGCCTTGTTCATGCGCTGTACGAAGGTAATCCGCAGCCGGTTTTTGCCAATACGGAAAAATTGAACGATGCTGTGGAAGAGCTGCGTCAGTTGCTCGATAACCACCATGATCTGAAAGTCGTGGAAACACCAATCTATGGTTATGTGTGGCTGAACATGGAAACGGCACATCAGCTTGAGTTGCTATCGAATCTGATTTGCCGGGCCTTGCGCAAATAATTCCTGAACTTCAGAATCATCTTGCTGCTGCTTCGATTCAGCAAGGATAAAGGGTATGATAGTGAAAAGGGATAAAAGCATTGTCATCTGCGGCAGCTATGAGTAATGTTGGCCCTAACGAATAGCGGTTGCTTAAACGAATCCGACTCTCACATTATCAGGGGTATAAAAATGGAAACTACCAAGCCTTCATTCCAGGACGTACTGGAATTTGTTCGTCTGTTCCGTCGTAAGAACAAACTGCAACGTGAAATTCAGGACGTTGAGAAAAAGATCCGTGACAACCAGAAGCGCGTCCTGTTGCTGGACAACCTGAGCGATTACATCAAGCCAGGGATGAGCGTTGAAGCAATCCAGGGCATCATCGCCAGCATGAAAGGTGACTATGAAGATCGCGTTGACGATTACATCATCAAAAATGCCGAGCTCTCCAAAGAACGCCGCGATATCTCCAAAAAGCTGAAAGCTATGGGCGAAATGAAAAACGGCGAAGCGAAGTAATTCCCGTTTTATTCAATGAGGGTTGCCCGGCAACCCTCATTGCTCATTGATTCTTATCTGTGTATCACCGTCATCATTCTCATCTGAGAACCAATCGAAATTAACAACAGCCTTCTTCTGTATGCAGCAAGGCAAAAAGTTCTGTAACTCCATTGTTATTAACTGCACTGGTTACTAACACGTTGTGCGCTCCAGCTTCCCGTAACCAACTTTTCACCAAAGATATTTGTTCCATGCTGGCTAAATCTGCTTTGGTTACTACTCCAATGACCGGGTGATTCATGGCCCGGTAGGGCGTTTTTACCTCTAATTCCTGCTTCAGCGCTGAGATTCCTGCTTGTTGCCGGAAAAGCAGGCACCTGCCGTCTGAACGGTATCGATCCGGAAGCGTATCTGCGCCATATTCTGAGCATACTGCCGGAATGGCCCTCCAACCGTGTTGACGAACTCCTGCCATGGAACGTAGTTCTCACCAATAAATAAGCGTCAATACGGTGCTCCGTTGACGCTTACTTTAATCCGTTTTCTGAGCTTAGATTTTTCTGTTCCTACCCAGACCGTGGATTTGGAATTCATTTTTTGTCAGGTCAATGCTAATCGTTAAAACGGCCATAACGCACCTCCACTGGAAGGTTTATCAGTAATATCCTACCGTTGCTTCATGGTCGGGGCGTCCATTCCATTATTATCGGTTTTCCTTTCTGTTTATAAATGAAAACGCCAGCTGTATTCAGGCTGGCGTCAGGGGAAATGAAGCCTGTTGAGTGAGATTCACCGGTTCTGGTGCAGAAGCTGCAGATGGCGCAGGGTAAGGACATCTTCTCTTGCCTGCTTAATACAGGACAACAGTGCTGTTTCTGTGGTTAATGGCACTATACCCTGTATCACTGCATTGTCTTACAGCAACTGGTGAGGGCTGGCATAAGTTGCCGGTGTTTCGGTAGAGTCACGGCCATCCACCACGCGGAGTGAATAACCGTTTTCAGCGGCCTTATTAATCAGTTCAGTGATATTAACACCATCAATGTCAACGACAATGTGCCCCATATCCAGCGCCTGTACGTTAACGCTGTCGGCTTCCAGTGTCATCATTTCGCCTCCGGATACTTACCCAGGGTAATGTTATTTACCGTTCTGTAATTGTCGCGGGTCATCAGGCCGGTCGCCCTGCGAGCCCGGAGGATATCGATGCTGTTTATTAACTGAGAGCGGGTACAGGCGCTGAATCCCGGCTGGTCGGTACGCACCAGCGCGTATTTTTCCACGAGAAAGTTCACCGCATCACACAGTGAAATGCCTGCCTCAATATGCTGCTCAATCACACGTTCATCGGCAAACGGTGTGTCATTCAGTGTGAGGCCGTAGTGCTGGTCCAGCAGTCGGGACAGCAGTATCTGCCAGATTTCAACAGGAGACGGGCGAGAACTGGCCGCCTGCCCGGGTAATACAGGTAATGTTTTCATACTGAAGATTTTCCTGATATGCAGATATAAAAATGGGAAAGTTGCGTGGTGAAAACACCAGGCCGTAGCAGAAGGCTATTCTGGAGAGTTAATTTTTCATTTCGGGCGTCGGATAAACAGCCAGATAAACGTAACCACAGGAGCCCAGGGTATCGGCTTCGCAGGTCAGTCCTTTCGCATACAGCGTGACGGTATGCTGATAGCGGGGGCTGAGTTCACCACTGGTGAGCATGAGCTCCAGTTGTTTCATCAGCAACGGAAAGGCCTGGTCCAGGTGGTACGCATCTGCATCGCTGAACAGGCCTCTGATACCGGCACGGTCGGCAAGGTAATGCAACCGGTTACCCTCCTGCACCAGACGGGCGCCGAAACAGGGCGTCACTGTGCAGGGTAGTCCCCACCAGGGATGGTCGTGATTGTCATCGGGATGCGTTGTCCCGGAGAGTGTGTCTGACACGATAAAATCCTCATAGAAAATCGGTGAATGATAGTTTAACGATGACGGGTCAGCCGGCGCGCAGACCGGCTTCGGTAAAGGTGTATTCGTTGATGAGCAGGACCTCATCCACAGCGGCGTCTGAGCTCAGCCAGTCGTACTCGTTTTCCGGGTGACGGAACATCAGTTCAGGGTGACGCTCATCAGCCGGACATACGGGCCAAAACTGTCCTTACGGCGTTCTGCAAATACAGCCAGCACACCGGGAATATCCTGCACTTCACGACCGGTATACGCTTCAGCACTGC
>OLSN01000115.1_pt1 | contig 85741 bp, 90 predicted proteins | sample 1672411 | NCBI WGS metagenome assembly OLSN01 (sample SAMEA3136683, study PRJEB25190) | human gut metagenome | biome: human gut; feature: human-associated habitat; material: faeces | place: Austria | collected 2013 | reverse complement strand
ACAACGATTTCGACCGCAACCTGGTCAACCTGTTCCGATGTATGAAGGAACGGACGATGGCGACGATCCGTGAGCTGGGCTTCTGCAATCTCAACTCCAGAGAGGACTTCATTGCGATCCGCAAGTTCTTCGATCATGAGACATTCGATGACAGGTTTCTGGCGGAGGAACTGATGCTCACGGAAATCATGCTTCCCCCTCTCGAGGCAGCGGAGCTGAAGGAAATCCGTATGCGGATTACCGAGGATTACGATGTGCGCAGAGCGTCCATGTTCCTGAAGCTTCTCCGCAACAGCTACTCCAGCAGCGGAAAGTCCTTCGCCTCCCAACCCTTTGACATCCGAAAGCTGTTCGGGCTGATTCAGGAGCTGGAAGACCGCATGGCAAATGTGGTGATCGAGAACCAGGACTTCGAGACGCTGATCCGCCACTATGACCGTCCCGACGCTTTCTTTTATGCCGATCCGCCTTACTTTTCAACAGAAGACATGTATGAGGTCGGCTTCGGCTGGGATGACCATGTGAGACTCAGAGAAACCCTCGGAAGGATCAAAGGCAAGTTCCTTCTGTCCTACAACGACTGTCCTGAGATCCGTGAACTGTACGATGGATTCAGCCTGTTCGACTTCTCCCGCACCCACTCTATGGCACAGCGGTATGAAGCTGGAAAGGAATTCAAGGAGCTTCTCATTGCCAACTATGATTACTACGAGCGCGAAAACGCAAAGCCCAAGCAGCTCACGCTGTTCGACATCTATGGCGATGAGAACTACGACTACGAAAAAATATTAAAGGAGAGCATTATATCATGCAAAATCAGATGAAAAGCCAGCCCCTCTTTGCGCTGGTTCCCGTGCCGTATGAGGCGCTTGTGGACGCCGGCATCGAGATCGGCGATCCCCTGCAGTTCACGGTCGAAGATGGAAAAGTCACGATGGAGAAAATCTCCCCTGAGGACATGGACTTCGTCTGTGATGGCAACTGCGAAGGTTGTCCCATGCTCCTGCTCGACTGCACCGGCGAGTGTGCCGTCTGCCCCTGTAATGATTTCTGTGATGAAAGCGAGGTTTTCTAATATGGCTCAGATGTTCCGAATTCTTGGTAAGCGTGGACGCATTACCATCCCCTTCGAGATCCGCCAGCGTGTCGGATTCTCCTACAATGACGTGCTGTCCTTCACGGAAGCACCAGACGGCAGAACCGTGATTGTCAAGCGCGAGAAGATCTGCGACAACTGTGCGGCAGAAAAGCCGCAGAGGAAGGAAGCCGAAGACACGATTACGCTCTTTGACTTCCTCAACGGTCTCTCCGATGAGCAGCAGAAAGCGGCCTTCGCCCATCTCAAGCTGAAATGGGAACGTGTACAAGGAAGTGGTCTCTATGGCAGATCATAAGCCGCTTTACCGCTGGTCACTGCAGGACGCCGTTACCCACAACGAAGTGCAGGATTGGCGAGACAGCTACAGAGAAAACTGCGACTGCGCCAGGGCAATTGAGCGAGCCATCGCTGACCATTACCACGACAACATCCTTGAGAACGGTACGAAGGACATCATCGACCGCTACGGCTTCGACCGTGTGAATTGGGTGCTGGCAAATACCCTTCAGGAGAAGGCTCACGACGGCCGCTTCTCCCAGGAGAACAAGAGATGGGCAAAGGGCTTCTTCATCCCGAGAGATGACGTGCGCTGGCACTTCTGTGTGGAGTCCCATCCCGGACTGACGGATCTCTTTATCAATCAGACTCGGGAGGCGTGGCAGAAGCTCGGACTCTTTGAGACTCAGAGTTGTATTTCGGAAAAAGACGGTGAAATTGATTATAAAGGCAGACTCCTGGTACTCAAACCGACCGTACTGAAGGAGAGTTACAGGACTTCCGAGAATCAGTTGTTCGTTGCGGAGGGCGGCTTCGGATGCTCTCCGAACTCTCGTGGGCGCAAGGTCTTCGGTAAATTCCTTATCGATGGTGAGGAAACCAATTATAATCGGGATGACTTCTTTGGCATTATCAAAGATGAGTGCATCCCCGAATGGGCGGCAGAGAAGCTTGCTGAGCTCGAACCTCCTGATCAGGATGAGTCCGAAGGAATCACAATGGGAGGAATGTAAGATGAGAACGAAAATTTATCAGATCAACTCCAAGCGGGACGTCAACCGTGTCAAGTTCGAAGGTCTGGATCTGCTGGAACGGTATCAAGGTTCCTCTGCTGTTGATCCCTCCATCTATGATGAGGTGTTCAACGCAGAGATTGATGAAACGGATCTCGAAGCGATCTATCAAAGATTCAATACGGTAGGACATCCCCTGCACCGCGGTCACTCACTGTCCGTCTCAGACGTGGTGGTGAACGACAACGGTGCCTTTTTCTGCGACAGCATCGGGTTTCAGCCCATTGCCTTTGACGAGTCGCAGACGCAAAAGCCGGACAACCTCATGCGTGTCGTCTATGTCGAACCGCATAAGGCTCCCTATATCGCCGACGTCGCCCATACGCTTGAAGCGGAGCAGAAAGCGGTTGGTGACGGCTTGATCGAACCGATTGACAACTACGATGGAACCTGTCTCGTGGGCAACGAGGAATCGAAGCTCCGGGGCATGGACGGAAACCGCAGAATCGGCGACGGTTCATCCATCATGGCCGGCCCCTTCTTCGTATGCGGCGATTCCGGCGAAACATTCAGAAGTCTCACTGACGAGGAGGTGACGAGATATATGGCTCGGTTCGCTGAACCGGAGGACATCAGTCCGGAAGAAGTGGAAGCCGATATGGGCTTCATGATCTACCCCATGTAAAAAAGGAGGAACCAATCATGGCAACCAAGAAAACCAACAGCAAGGCTCCTGCAAAGGAGCAGAAGCGCAGCACTCCGAACATTTCAGCTCGGATTGACCGCCTCGTGGACTATGAGAACTCGAAGGTCAAGGCCATTGCCAGCGTCAATATTGGCGGCGCCTTTGCCATTCACGGTCTGCGCGTTATCGATTCGCAGAAGGGGTTGTTCGTGCAGATGCCTCAGAACTCTTTCCAGAAGGACGGCAAGACCGAGTATTCGGATATCTTCCATCCTGTCACTGCAGAAGCTCGCAGTGAGCTGAACAGCAAGGTGCTGGAAGCCTATGAGCAGAAGCTCGATGAGGTTGAGTCCGAGAATGAGGATCTCGATGAAGGCGAAAATCTCGATGAGCAGGACGAGGACGCACCCGCCTTCGGGCAGAGTATGTAGATTTCGGTAAAGTTTCCGATTCTCTCTGGACTTCCAGTGGTCTGTCTGTATTCTTGTGGTTAAGAGGTGATACTGCTATGAAAACAAAACTCCTGACCGCAGCAATCGTCTGTGCGCTTCTACTTTCAATCACGGGTTGCGCCGCAGACAAGGCAGAGCAAATGCTTCACGATAACGTTGAAATCACAGTCAACACGGATGCCGTAACAGAGCCTTCTGCGGATACGCAGGCCGTGGCTCTGACTGCGGAAACGGCAGAAAAAGAAATGCCTGCCCAGCCAGCTTCAACGGAAGCACCGCAGACAAGCGAGGCGCCGGAAACCGATCCCCCAGGAGAATCGGAACCGCCGAGGCAGACAGAACCACCCAAGCAGACCGAGTCCGCAGAAACTCCGAGGTCAAGTGATCAGAGCCAGCCAACGGAACCGGAAAAACCTGTGGAAACACAGTCCGAACCGGCAAAGCCGACAGAACCTCCGAAAGAAACGGAACAGTCCAAGCCTACGGAGCCGCCTGCACCGACTGAACCTGTACCGACCGAACCGCCAGTTCCAACGGAGCCTCCCGCACCGACTGAGCCTCCTGCGCCGGTCGTAACAGAGCCTCCGGTGGATACTCAGCCAAAGACCGCATACGATTACGTATTCGACATCAATGCAATCCGAGCCGACTGCATTGCTATCGGACAGAGCATGGGCTATACGCTGAACACCTCGCTGACTCCTCAGAACGCTACATGGTGGAATCCGGTGACGGCATCGGAATCCAACCAGGGCAGCTCACTAAGGTCGGCTCTGGAACAGTATATCCGATTCCACACGGTCGCCAATCTCAGCGCCTATGGTATGGACGAAATCACAGAGTTCAACATCTGCTGTGAATCACGAGGCGGCGGATCATACGCCATCTACTTCGTATTCGCATAACGACAACCAAATATGGGACGAAGTCCTCTGCTGAAAAGCGGAGGGCTTTTTCTTTATCAAAACGAAAGGAATGAAATACGAGATGAATGCTATTTTCAAATCCAAGAGCACGAGACTGCTCTCGGCGCTTCTGGCCGTTCTCATGATCGTTGCGATGCTCCCCACAACCGCATTTGCATGGTCTGTTGAGGAAGGCACGAAGTGTACCTCCACGTATGGAGATCATTATGTCGGTTCTGATGGAGAAATGTTCTACAGCAAACCGACAACCACGGCCATCTTCTATAACGATGACGGCTCCTATTATGTTAAAAGCTATGCCTCCGGCAACGCAAAGTACAAATATATGATGATCGATGAATCAGGATATTATCATCATGTGTACTGCATTGAGGGCGGTGTAACCTTCGATTACAGTGACACCTACAATTCCACCAGCGGCAAAAACAGCAAGTATTTTCAGAATCTGCCCGTTACTGCACAGTTCGGAATCATGATGGCGCTGATGTACGGTTATCACGAGGGCATGACAACCCCCGTTGCCGGAACGAACAATGATGATTTTGCGTTTGCAACGCAGTGCATCATTTGGGAATATCAGCAGCAGCTCCGTACCAGCCCGACGTCGATTGCTTCAAACAACGGCATCGATGCGGACATGTACAATCATACCATCAAGGGCAGACCTGCCGAGAAATGCTACAACTGGATCCTGGAGCAGATGTCCAAGCACTATGTTGTGCCGAGCTTCTCCTCCCGCAATCAGAGCAATGCGCAGACCTACACGATGAAATACGATCAGGCGAATGACAACTACAGCATTACGCTGACGGACACCAACAATACTCTCGCCGATATCAATTTCTCTGCCAGCGGCATTACCGTCACCCGCAGCGGGAATCAGTATACCTTCACAAGCAAGAACATGATTTCCAACGCCGTGACGATCTCCGCACAGAAGAAAACCAACCTCGGCATGGGCAAGATGCTCATTTGGGGCTGCCCCGGCAAGCAGACGATGGCCTCCGGCGCGGAAGATCCCGTGTATTTCTATTTCAAGCTGAACACGGAAACCAAGGGCGTCGGTCACATCGTGAAAACCAGCGAGGACGGCAAGGTCGAGGGTATCAAGTTTACGATCACCGGCAACGGCGTCAATGAGACGGTTACGACCGGCAAGAACGGAACGGTCGATCTTGACCTGCTCCCCGGCACCTATACCGTGACGGAGCTTCCCGATGACAGGTATGAGACGCAGGCGGCACAGACTGTCACCATCGTCAGCGGCAAGACCTCTACCGTAACTTTCAACAACACCCTGCGCCGCGGTGATCTCAAAGTCACTAAGACCGCCGAAGACGGGCTGGTCGAGGGCGTGAAATTCCATCTGTACGGCACTTCCTATTGTGGACTGCCTGTTGATGAATATGCCGTCACCAATGCCAGCGGTGTGGCTGTCTTTGACGATGTGCTGATCGGCACCGGCTATACCCTCGAGGAAGTCGGTACTCCCGACCGTTATATCGTCCCCGACGATCAGACGGCGGCTATCGAGTGGAACAAGGTCACGAACAAGAGCTTTGACAACGACCTGAAGCGCGGCGACCTCAAGGTCACCAAGACCGCAGAGGACGGCCTCAACGAAGGCCTGAAGTTCCACCTCTATGGCACCTCCTACAGCGGCATTCCCGTGGATGAGTATGCTGTGACTGATGCCAGCGGCATTGCGACCTTTAGCAACATTCTGATCGGCACAGGTTACACGCTGGAAGAGGTGGACACTCCGATCCGCTATGTCGTCCCCGATAAGCAGACGGCGGCAATCGAGTGGAACAAGGTGACCAACAAGAGCTTCGATAACGTGCTCAAGAAATGGAACCTGACTGTTACCAAGCAGGATGTGGAAACCGGCTCTGCCCAGGGTGACGCGAACCTGGCCGGTGCTAAGTACGGCATCTATAAGGGCGACGAGCTGATTGACACCTACGTGACCGATGCGGATGGCAAGTTCACCACCAAATACTATGTCTGCGGCACCGACTGGTCGATCAAGGAGCTGGACAGCAGCGAGGGCTATCTCGTCACCCCCGGCAACGAGCAGATCGGCGTCGATCCCAAGAACTATACTGCTGAGTATAACAGCGAAGCCATGAAGCAGTACGAGCAGGTCAAGAAAGGCAATATCGCCATCATCAAGCACACAGATGACGGACAGACGCAGATCGAGACTCCCGAGGAAGGCGCAGAGTTCGCCGTCTATCTCAAGAGCGCAGGTTCCTATGACAACGCAAAGGACTCCGAGCGCGATTATCTGATCTGCGATGAGAACGGCTTCGCTCAGACGAAGGATCTGCCCTACGGCAGATACACCGTCCAGCAGATCAAGGGCTGGGAAGGTCGAGAACTCCTGAAGCCTTTCGATGTGTTCGTCAGCGAGAACGGCGAAACCTATCGCTATCTGATCAACAACGCCAACTTCTACTCCTATGTGAAGGTGGTCAAGATCGACAGCACCACCGGTAAGACCATTCCGGCTTCCGGCATCGGCTTCCACATCTACGATCCCTCCGGCAATCAGATTCAGATGACATTCACCTATCCGACTGTCACCACCATTGACACCTTCTACACGGACGGTGAGGGTATGCTGATTACGCCTGAAAAGCTGGAATACGGCAAGGGCTACTCGCTGGTCGAGGTATCGGCTCCCTATGGATATGTGCTCAACAGCGATCCCGTTTATTTCGACATCACCGAAGAAAACTCCACAGAAGAAAACGCTGTGACTGTGGTGGTCGTAACCAAGGAGAACGCGCCTCAGATGGGCGTCATCACCGTGGAAAAGACCGGTGAATATCTTGCCTCCGTCATCGATACGAAGGACAGCAAACGCCTGGTTTACGAGGTCGGCGGTCTCGCCGGAGCCGAGTACACCGTGACCGCAGCCGAGGATATCTACACGCCGGACGGCACTCTCAGATACAGCAAGGATGAGGTCGTGGCTGTCCTCGTCACCGAGGCTGACGGCAAAGCCATAACCGAACCTCTCTTCCTGGGCAGATACCATGTTGTTGAGACGAGAGCCCCCTATGGTATGATCCTCAATCCCACCGTTAAGACTGTGGAGCTGACCTACGCGGGCCAGGAGGTGGAGATCACCGAAACCTCCACCGGTTTCTACAACGAGCGTCAGAAGGTCGAGATTGATCTGAATAAGGTCATGGAGCAGAACGAGGTCTTCGGCGTTGGCAACAACGGCGAAATCACCTCTGTCAACTTCGGCCTGTTCGCCGCAGAGGAAATCGTAGCGGCAGATGGCAGCAGTATCCCCGCTGGCTGGGTGCTTGAAGTCGTTGAGTGCAACGAGAACGGCTATGCAGCCTTTAGCACCGACCTTCCCGTTGGTGCTAAAACCTATGTCAAGGAAATCAGCACCGATAAGCACTATGTCCTGTCCGATAAGGAGTACCCCGTGGTATTCGAGTACGCAGGCCAGGAAGTTGCTACTGTGCACATCACCGTGAACGACGGCAATGAAATCCCCAACGAGCTGATCTACGGTACGATTAAGGGCTATAAGGTCAACCGTGAAACCGGCGATAAGATCTCCGGCGCTCTGTTCGGACTCTTCCGTGCCGACGAAACCAGCTTCATCGAAGACAACGCGCTGCTGACTACTGAATCCGGCGAGGACGGCGTCTTCACCTTTGAGAATGTGGTATACGGCAGCTATACCGTGCGCGAGCTGCTTCCCGCGGCTGGCTATCTTGAAAACGAAACGGTCTATGCCGTGACTGTGGATGAGGATGGCGACGTGGTTGAGATCACCGTAGTGAACGATCTGATCCCCGAAATCGGCACGACTGCCGCCATCGACGACGAGAAGGAAGTCTGCGCCACCGAGGTATTTACGCTGACCGATACGGTCGAGTACAAGCACCTTGTCCCCGGCAAGGAGTACACCGTCAAGGGCATTCTCATGGATAAGGCGACCGGTGAACCGTTCCTCCAGAACGGAGAGCAGATCACTTCCGAGGTGACCTTTGTTCCCAAAGCTCCATCCGGCAGTATGGAGGTGCTGTTCACCTTCGATGCCAAGCTCATCAAGGCTGATACGAACATCGTCGTGTTCGAGAGCCTCTACAGCGACAGCAAAGAGCTGACTGTCCATGCGGACATTAAGGACGATGAGCAGACTGTGACCGTTATTGTCCCCGAGATCAAGACCGAGGCTTCTATCGACGGCAAGAAGGAAACGACCATCGGCGGCGAGATCACCATCGAGGATATCGTTTCCTATCACAACCTCACCCCCGGCAAGGAATACGTTGTCAAGGGAACGCTCATGAACAAGACCACCGGTAAGCCCGTGACGGTCAATGACGAGCCTGTGACTGCGGAAGCCGCATTCACACCCGAAACCAGGGACGGCGAAGTCAAGGTGGCTTTCACCTTCAATTCCTATGTCATCACCGAAACGACCGATGTTGTCGTGTTCGAGAGCCTCTACCGTGAGGATGTTGAAATCGCAGTTCATGCAGATATCGAGGATGAAGGCCAGTCTGTGAAGGTATATGTCCCCGAGATCAAGACTACGGCTTCCATCGATGGCAAGAAGGAGATCACTACAGCCGGTAAGGTGACGATTGAGGATGTGGTGTCCTACACCAACCTCATCCCCGGCACTGAGTACACCATCCGCGGAACTTTGATGAACAAGGCAACCGGCGAAGTCTTTACCGTGAACGGCGAGACGATCACCGCAGAGGTCAAGTTCACACCCGAGAACAGGAACGGCGAGGTCAAGGTGACGTTCACCTTTGACGCTCACGATCTTACCACCAGCACGAAGGTGGTCGTATTCGAGAGCCTGTATCGTGAAGATGTTGAGATCACCACGCATAAGGACATTGAGGACAAGGATCAGACTGTTACGATCACTCCTCCGCCCGATGTGCCTCAGACCGGCGACAACAGCAACCTCGGCGTGTGGATCGGTCTCGGCGGCGTGGCTCTCGGCGGCGCCATCGCCTGCGTCATCATGTATTTCAAGAAGAAAGATGACGGTGAGAAGTAAGAGGATTCACAATGATGAAAAAGGTGTATATCTGTGCGCCGCTCGGCGGGGATATCCAGGGTAATCTCGAAAAAGCAAAGAGATACACCGAATACGCATTGAAGTGCGGCACTGCTCCGGTGGTGCCGCACTTCTATGCCCTCTGCCTAAACGATGATATCCCGAGCGAGCGTGAAATCGGGCTTTCCGCAGGAATGAGCCTGCTGTGGTTCTGCGATGAGCTGTGGATCTTCGGGGATGAAATCACCGAAGGAATGCGGCGTGAAATCGACTTCTGCAAAAATCTCAATCTCAAAACCCGCGCTGTGAAAGACAGCGACATCAAAAAAGTATTAGGAGGATAATGCACATGAAAAAGAAATCTCTTCGGATCATTCTTTCCCTCGCGCTGTGCGTGATGGTCATGACCATGTTCAGCGTGACCGCATTTGCGGCCGGCGATGTTTCCGGCGCCATCGAGAGCACCTGGAACGCCGCGAAATCTCAGGTGCAGACCGTCGTCAACAACGTTGTTTTCCCTGTGATCGACATGATCCTTGCCATCCTGTTCTTCGTCAAGGTCGGCACCTCGTATTTCGAGTACAGAAAACACGGCCAGTTTGAGTTCGCTGCGCCCTGCATTCTGTTCGCCTGCCTCATCTTCACTCTGACCGCACCTCTGTATATCTGGTCGATCCTGTAAGTCAGAGCAATGACCTTCTACGAACAGGAACTCAAAAAGCTGTTCGGTGACAGCGACGTCATCCGTGATGCGAAGTACAGCGGCAAGACGCTCCTTGGTAGAATTGACGACGAACTGCGGGTAAAACTGCAGTTCGTCTATACCGGGACGAGAGATCACTACAATGCATTACGGCTGAAGATCATCAACCGTAAGGATGGCGAAGTTGACGCCGAAACCTTCAAATTCAGCGATATTCTCGGTGGAAATCCAGCGTATCAGAACAACCCGTTTGCAAAGGAAATCCACATTTGGGAGAGCAACGGGAAAGCCGATTGGTACGGCTACCGTCCTTCTCCCGCAGCCTATCAGAAGATCGCCGATACCGTGAACGATTATATTTCCATGTACCAGGAGGAAGACATGGGAATGACCTTATAACCCTCTGGAAAGGACGGTGAAAACCTATGTTTGATTGGCTTGGAGATCTAATATCCGGCATCGGTGACGCTATCGGAGGCGCTTTTGATTATATCGGTGAATCCATTGCCAACACGATATTCAACTCCATCCTCCAATGGCTGTATGAGATCATTTACGGCGCCATTTCGGACTTCTTCGAAATGATCGGCAATATGGGCGCTGAAATCTTCGACCTGTCATGGGTACAGGCAACAGTAAGGCTGTTCACTCTGTTTGGATGGTCTCTATTCGCAGTCGGTACGGTTGTAGCCATCTTTGATGTGGCGATAGAGTATCAGAACGGCAGAGTCAACATTAAAACCGCATGTATCAATATTCTGAAGGGCTTCTTCGCCTGCAGTCTGATCGGAGTTGTTCCCATAGAGCTGTACAAGTTCTGTATCAGCCTGCAGAACACGTTTTCTCACGATTTGATCAGCATGGCAGCCGGAGGAATCAACGAAAACCTTGCTGAAGTAGGGCTTGGAGTCCTCGTCAGCGCGTTTTCGCCAAGCGTGACCGCAACATTCGGGCTTTTGAGTCTGCTCTGCATGATTGCTTTTGCATACTGCGTAATCAAGGTGTTCTTCCAGAATATCAAGCGCGGCGGCATCCTGCTCGTGCAGATGGCAGTCGGAAGCCTGTATATGTTCAGTGTACCACGAGGATATTCCGATGGTTTTAATCAATGGTGCAAGCAGGTTGCGGCAATCTGCCTGACAGCATTTATGCAGACTACTCTGCTGTTTCTCGGGCTGATGACCTTTCCGAGCAATATGCTTCTCGGCCTCGGCATCATGCTTGCCGCCAACGAAGTACCTCGCATCGCACAGCAGTTCGGTCTCGACAGCTCCGTCAAGGTTAACATGATGAGCGTTGTTCATGCTACCACTACCGCCGTCAATCTGACCCGCAGTGTGGCGAAGGTAGCCGGAAAGTAAGCGGAGGTACAACATGAAAGAAAACAACGAACTGACACGAGATGATATCGCTATCGACCATGATATGGAAGTCGACTGCGATGAAGGCCGAGAGATCACCGTGTATATCGAAGCGTGGTTCGATGTGGACAAAAAGTTCCACATCGAAACCGCCTCGGATGATGACACCTGGCTGAATATGTACGGCCGCTACAATCCTTTCGATGACTCTCTGCGGATTGAGTGCGAGATCAGCCGACAGGACGGCTCCTCGTATTTTGACTACGAGCCGACAAAGGGCGAAGCCCAGCTTATCAAAGACATGATCGCAGAGAAGATTCAGGAGGACTACCATCAAACCCCGCAGGAGTTCTGCGAGGATTACTACGCCGAAGATCCGACGATTGGAGGAATACTATGACGCACTATATCTATCCGCAGAACCTCAAGGCCTCGGCAAACATGTGGCTATGGAGCCTGCGGGATTTCGCAATTATGGGCGTTGCCGCCCTGCTCTCCATAGTGATCCTTGTGGAGCTGCATCTGATGCTTCCCGCAGCCGCCACACTTTGCTATGGGTTTCTTACGATCCGCATGGATGATACGACAATCCTCGATTTCATCCGATATGCGGGTCGTTATTTTATCACCACGCAACAGTACTACGAATGGAGGTGAGCAGCATGCCCAAGAAAGAAAAACTGCCCAAGGAAAAGAAACCGCCCAAGCAGGCAAAGCACGAAAAACAGCAGAAGAAAAGAAAAGGCCGTTCGGCGCAGGACTTCATTGGGGTGAAGACCTTTACCAAATACGGCCTTTTGACACAGAAGGGCGAGCTTCTGTTTTACCTGGTCAGCCCGACCAATATCTCGGTGCTGTCCTACGTAAACATCGAGATCAAAATCCGGCATCTGATGATGGTGCTCTCTTCGATCCCCGATATTGAGATTACCTGCACCGACTCGTCCGAATGCTTCGATGACAACAAGGCCTATCTCCACGAGCGACTTGAATATGAGCAGAACCCGAAGGTGCGAAAGCTCATCAAGAAAGACATCGAGTTTCTCGACAACGTTCAGGTGGAGATGGCTACTGCCAGACAGTTCCTCTTTACCGCCCGAATCAAGGCTTCGAAGGACAAGCAGGTCTTCGATACAGCCAACCGTGTGGAGAAGATCATCTCTGAACAGGGCTTTGAGGTGAGAAGAATGCGTAAGGCAGACATCAAGCGGTTCCTCGCCCTTTATTTCGAGGCGAGCATGAACGGAGAACAGATGCCGGACATCGATGGCGAACAGTTCTATGAGGTGGACGAAGATGAAGAAGACGAAGCTTAATCCCAGGCATCTTTATGCGATTTTTGCCTTTCTGCTGTCGGCGGTCGTGGTCTTCTGCGGAGTTCAGATCTGGCAGGAGTACAGCAGCCGCCAGAAAGACATCGACACTTTTGCAGAGCTCTCAGAGCTTGCAGAGATCAAGGAGCCGGATGAGCCGAAAGAAACAGCGGAGCCGGATACAGATGGTGATGCGGAGAATTCGGATGCGGATTCGGATACGCAGGAGGAACAGGAAAAACCTGTTCTCACTCCTCGCCACGATATTCCGCTTCTAATCAGTCAGAACAGCGACTGCATCGGCTGGATCACCATCGACAATACCGCTGTTGACTATCCCGTAATGCACACTCCCGACTGGCCGCAGAAGTACCTGCGCATGAACTTCTATCAGCAGTACAGCGACTCCGGCGTTCCGTTTCTGGACTACCGCTGTACGCTCGAAAGCGACAATCTCATCATCTTCGGTCACAACATGCGCAACGGAACCATGTTCTCTTCTCTCAGAGAATATCTGAACGATGGACGCCTCTCCTCCAATCCGATGATTCTACTGGAAACGGAGGACGGCGCGCACGAGTTCACCATCTTTGCGGTTGCCTGTGTAGATAAGCTCGACTCATGGTACAGCTTCATCGATGCAGAATCTGAAGATGCTTTCAATGAAGCTGTCCAAAGAATCATTCAAAACGCCTATTACACCAATGGGGATGCCCCCGTATACGGCGACCGCCTTCTGACGCTGTCCACCTGCTATGGCAGCACCAGAAGCAGCCGTCTCATCATCATTGCAAAGGAGGAAAATGCAAATGTTTGGAAAACCGAAAGTGCTGACGCCGGCACAGATGGAGGAAATTCGGACGAAGGACTTCTTCGATATGATTTTACCCGGGTCCGTGAAATTCTTATCCGACCACTATGTTGTTGGCGACAGTTACCGATCTGTGTGGGTTATCCGAGAATATCCCCCCTCCACTGAGGAACAGGCCATCCTGTCCCAGCTTGCTGACCGCAGTGGCGTGACGCTCCGCATCTATCACCGTCTGGTGGAAAGCATGGAACAGAGGAAGATTATTCAGAACGCCACCCGCCGAAACAAGCTCAAGAGCGGCGGCAATGACGTAAATGATACCATCGAGGCCGAAGGCAACTTGCAGGATGTGATCGAACTCCTGGCCAACCTTCGAAAGAACAAGGAACCGCTTCTTCACTGCAGCGTTTTCATTGAACTGAAGGCAAGGAGCATGGATGCCCTCAAAGAGCTTCAGAGCGATATTGCGATGGAACTAACGAGATCCAAGATCTCAGTCGACAGGCTGACCTTACGACAGAAAGAAGGATTCCTGTCAGTGATCCCGACCGGATACAATCAGTTCGGTGCGCAGTATGAACGAGTCCTTCCCGCATCCAGCGTGGCAAACCTCTACCCGTTCAACTTCTCGGGCAAGACCGACCCACAGGGACTGTATATCGGGCGGGACAAGTACGGCACGAATATCCTCGTGGACTTTGACCGCCGCGCAGAGGACAAGACCACCAGCAACGTCTTGATCCTCGGCAACAGCGGCCAGGGCAAGAGCTATCTGCTCAAGCTGATTCTGACTAACATCCGTGAGTCGGGCAAGGCGATCATCTGCCTGGACCCCGAGTCTGAATATGAGGAACTCTGCAATGCTCTGGGCGGCTGCTATATCGACTTCATGAGCGGCGAGTACACGATCAATCCCCTCGAGCCGAAGGCATGGACGGACAGCGTCGAGGATATCGACGCCACCACGCCGGAAGCCTTCAAGAAGGTCACGAGGCTGTCCCAGCACATTGCCTTTCTCAAGGACTTTTTCCGCAGCTACAAGGATTTTTCCGATACGCAGATCGACACCATTGAGATTCTACTCTCCAAGCTGTACGCCCGCTTCGGCATCACCGACGCCACCGACTACAGCACGAAGAAGCCCACGGACTTTCCGATCATGGAGGACTTCTACAAGCTGTGCGAGGAAGAATTCTACAGCTACGACAAGCAGCGGAAGTACCTTTACACGGAGGACACTCTGCAGGACGTATGCCTCGGAATCCATTCCATGTGCGTCGGCGCCGAGTCCAAGTATTTCAACGGACACACTAACATCACCGACAGCCACTTCCTCGTCTTCGGTGTGAAGGGCTTGATGGACACCAACAAGCGGCTCAAGGACGCCATGTTGTTTAACATCCTGTCTTTCATGAGCAATCAGCTTCTCGGACAGGGAAAGACGGCGGCGAGCATCGATGAGCTGTACCTGTTCCTCACCAACATGACAGCAATTGAATATATCCGAAACGCTATGAAGCGTGTCCGCAAGAAGGACTCCTCGATCATTCTGGCAAGCCAGAACATCGAGGATTTTTTAATCCCCTCGATCCGAGAGTTCACAAAGCCCCTGTTCAGCATCCCCACGCATCAGTTCCTGTTCAACGCCGGACAGATCAACCCCAAGGAGTATATGGACGCCTTGCAGGTCGAGCCTTCTGAGTTCGAGCTCATCAAATATCCCGAGAGAGGTACCTGCCTGTTCAGGTGCGGCAACGAGCGATATCTTCTGCAGGTTATCGCTCCAGATTATAAGGCCGCCCTGTTTGGCAAAGCCGGAGGTCGGTAATGAGCGCAACAGTAGCGGCGGCACTCAAAAAGATTGTCGTCGCCATACTGACCGACAAGAAGGCTCGAAAAGTCGTTCTCGGAATAATCCTCGGCATCCTCATCATCCTTGTAATGCCCCTTGCTGCGATCATCGCAATATTCAATGGTGATATCAACATTGACACGAATCGACTGCAGACGCTTGTCGTCCAGAACTTATCTGCGGAAGAACAGGCAAAGCTGCAGCGGGTAGAAGATCTCATGTATGAGATTGAAGACAGGATGACTGAGGCTGGCTTTGATAATCAGCGAGTCAAGGAGGCGCAGGTACTTTATGTGCTTGCGCTTTCTGACTATTCTGAGGCGGACGGCTTTGTGGACAAACTTGTCGGCTGCTTTGCTGACGGGCAGACGGACGCGCAGTTGATCTCTGCTGTGAATTCGGCCTTCGGCACAAACCTGTCTGTTGATGAATTCACAAAGGTGATGAGCGCGATCCGAGCCGTGTATATCTCGACGGCGGGATATATCGATCCGAGCACCAAGAACAATTTGGATCTCGTGCAATGGGCAAAGAACGCTTACTCCAGAGGCTGGGGCTACGTTTGGGGAACCTACGGACAAGTCCTGACACGGAGCTTGTATAAGGCGAAAGCCGAGCAGTATCCCGATGAGGTCGGCGGCTATGCAGACTTCATAGAAGAACACTGGATCGGCGGTCGAACAGCAGACTGCATCGGACTCATCAAGGGATATGGATGGTTCGATCCTGAGACTGGCAAGATCGAGTACGGCACAAACGGTATGCCGGATATCGGCGCCGATACCATGTATTCGAATGCAGAAGAAAAAGGGACTATCGATACGATCCCGGAAATCCCCGGGCTTGCTGTCTGGCATGAAGGGCATATCGGAATCTATATCGGAAACGGCCAGGTCATCCATGCCAGCGGAACGAAGGCAGGTGTCATCCAGACGCCAATCGGCAACAGCGGTTGGACACACTGGCTGAAGATTCCGTATATCACCTATTACGACAACGATATCACGGAAGCTCCCAATGAAGATCACATTTGGGAGGTTCTCTATGCCAAGATCGGAAACCCCTACGGTGCGGCAGGACTGATGGGCAATCTTTATGCTGAGAGCGGATTGCAGTCCAACAACCTGCAGAACAGCTATGAGGAATCTCTCGGGTATTCAGATGCGTCCTATACGCAGGCCGTGGACAGCGGCAGCTACACTAACTTCACATCCGACAGCGCGGGCTACGGATTAGCGCAGTGGACGGTCGAGGATCGGAAAACGCCGCTCCTTGCATTTGCCAATGAACGAGGCTGTTCCATTGCAGATCTCGATATGCAGTTGGCTTTCCTCTGCGATGAGCTGGAAACAAAGTTCCCAGGTGTACTATCTGCACTGAAGAATGCGAAATCGGTTCGGGAAGCTTCCGACTATGTACTTTTCAACTTCGAAGCACCGCTTGATCAAGGCGAAACCGTGCAGGCACAGCGTGCTGCCAACGGCAGCGTCTACTACAGCCGATACGGTCAGTGATCTGGTCGTATCGGCTCTATTTTTTGATTGTGAGGTAAGATATGGATAAAAACAAACTGAAAATGCTCGTTGACTACGCCGTGCGTGAAGGCAATGAGCATACGACCGATGGACGTTGGTCTGTTTCCTATGATGAGCTATACTATCATTTTGGCGAGCAAGTTACTGACGTTAACGAAAACGGGAAAATGCTCGAAGAAGAATTACGCCAGAGAGAGGAAATCAATGAGCTGATTATGACGGAGGACGCTATCGAGATGACCTATCACTTGGAACACTGTCCAAACTGTCAACAGGGCGGCATTGATGGAGCAATGAACCTTGTCTCTCTCATGGGCTGTAATATCTACGATGAACATGATGAAGCACCGGCGGAAACCCTCTCGGATGATGATCTTCCGCAGGTGCCTTCCATGTGACGGAGGTGCCTATACTGATTAATGCGCAGCTCCGAAGCAAGCAGGAGGAAATCCAGCCTACGCGCTGTGATGTCGCCTGCATCGTGGAACTCTCCAATGCGGAGTTCTATGATTTCCAGTTCAATCCTCTTGCAGATCACGACTTTATCAAAGAGCATCTTCCAGATCTGAAGACAGATGCGTTCCATGCCATCCCGTGCATGCTGGTGCTCGGCGAAGGTGTCGATGACGGCATCCTTGTCGATCCGCAGGGATACGACTATGCCCGCTATACCGCATATATCCCAATGGCACGGCAGCTCTTTCAGAACGAGCAGGTTGAAAGCGTAGATGATGCCATCGAAGATGACGATCTGGAAGAAGACCCCTTCCAAGGGATGACGATGTGAGGTGATGAACTGTGGCACACGGAAAAATGAAATCGGTGTATGGAATCTATAAAAAGCATGGCCGCGATCAGTTCCTTGATGCGGCCGGTTACTATTCCTGCCATGTTCATCCCGAGAGCATTGACAAAACCATTGATGAAATGGAGTCCCGATGGTACGACGCAACGCACAGGCAGACCGAAGCTGAGAAAATGGTTGAGGACTACAACAACGGTCTCACCGTTCTCAATGACGCCAGCCTTGCCTGGGTCGATACCGATATGGGGATAACCATGTAGGAGGTATCACATGAAAAAAATTTCAGTCAGCGTGTCATATGACGAGGAAAAGCTCTCCACAATAAAACTCTACCTCGAACCAAAAGGGATTCATGTGGAAGACGAAATAATAAATCTTCTGGACACGCTCTATGCAAAAAATGTTCCTTCAAGCGTTCGTGAATATCTATGTTTACGCTCCGGCAACGCAGAACCTCCCACCCCGAAGGTACGGAGGCAAAAAGCGGAGCCGAAACCTGCCGCGGAGGTGACCGATCATGACTGACGAAGAAATCGTTTTGTATTTCAACGAACACCGGCTTGCAAAGCTGGAAAGTTATCTGCTGAAGGACGGCAGCAGCGTCGAGCATGAGCTTCAGAATCTGCTCGACCGTTTCTATGAGCAGACGGTTCCCGAGCATGAGCGCATGGAGGTAGAAGCGCAGATCGAGTTGGAGAGAGAACATGAAGCTGCTGCACGGGAAGCCTCCCGCCGCTTCGCTGTCGTTCATTTCCATGAAGGAGATGACGACTTTTTCTTTACTTCGGAACTACGCAACAGTTTCTACAGCATTGCAAACCTGTACCGCTCCACGCTGAAGGACGAGATCGGCAAATATACGCTGGACAGTATTGCGCAGTCGAACTTCAGTGGGAGTCAGACGATCAACGATATGACGTTCTCCGTTCTGTGCAACGCCATGCCGAATGATCCGAGAATCACCGCACTCGTTGAGTTTGACTTTGACCACAACACCGTAAGCGTCTGCGAGAGCAGTGCCAATGCATGGGTGTCATACAACCTCAAAGATGTGTCGGCAGCTATGTATAAGGCAGAGCGCAAAGAAGGTCTGTCCCTGGATGCCAGGCACGAAATCTTTGCCGCCGCTCTCGAGGGCAAGGAGATCACGTTCGATGAGGTCGAAGACGAGAGTCCCGACCTGCAGATGTAGCCCACCGTGGGAGCTGTGAAGCCCTCGTGTCGGCTTTTTCTGATGCAGGACGGCAAGCAACCCGCCAGGAGAACACAAGCCGAATTTGAGGCGGTTTCGGGCAGACGTTCAGGCCGGAGTTGAACCCATTGGGAGGATTTTCGACAGGGTCGAAAATCAAGCGGGTGAAAGAGTCGGGGTCGTAAAACGCCCCCGACTCGCGTCACAGCGGACGGCAACGCCGACCGCACAAGGGCTTGCGGGCTTTTCAACGGAAGAAAAGCAGCGGGGTTGTAAATAGCGCCGCTATCCTGCCTGCGGGGTCGTACATGCCCGAAACCGCCGTTATTACAAGCGTTCCATAGGGCTTGCGGCAGGGGTTATACGCCGGAAAGGAGGAAAACGCATGAGTTTTGAAAACAAGAAAAAGTTTGCGCTTTGGGTACATCCCGAAACGCTGGAAAAGGTCGAACAGGTCTATCGGGAGGACAACTGTCAGAGCAAGTCGGAGTTCATTGAGAAGGCCGTGGATTTCTATTACGGCTTCTTGACCTCGGATAATTACAAGACATTCCTTCCGAATGTGGTGACCTCAACGCTCAAAAGCATCGTAGCCGAGAGCGACAACCGGCAAAACCGGATGCTCTTCAAGCTGGCGGTAGAGATCGCCATCCTGGAAAACCTGATCGCACTACAGCAGGACATCGATCCGCTGTCACTGGAACGACTGCGCGGTGAATGTGTGCAGGAGGTCAAGCGGCTCAACGGCTCCTTTCGGTTCGAGGACGCCGCGGAGTGGCAGAGAGGATAAATAACTGTGGCAAAGCTGATCACCAAGTTCAAATACATTCGTCCGATGGATCGCAAAAGCGTCGGCGGCTATGCAAAATACATTGCGACCCGCGAAGGCGTGGACAAGGTCGACGACACCTTCAAGCTGGAGCCTGCAACGAAGAAACAACAGAAACTCATCGGAAAAATCCTTCATGATTTTCCCGACAGCGCGATCATGCTGGAGTATGAGGATTATCTCAAAGAGCCAACAGTCGGAAACGCCTCGGAGTTCATCTCCCGCTCGTTGGAAGACAACGCCGTAGAAGTGATGGAGAGCAAGACCTACGCCGACTACATCGCCACCCGACCGAGAGCGCAGCGGTTCGGCTCCCACGGACTGTTCACGGATGACGGTGTGCGCGTCAAGCTGGGAGAGGTGTCGAAGGAGCTGAATGAGTACGAAGGAAATGTGTGGACGGTGATCCTCTCCCTGCGCCGGGAGGACGCAGAGCGCCTCGGCTTCAATACCGGGGAACGCTGGCGGGACATGTTGCGGACACAGACTGAGGCCATCGCCAAGAACTTCAAACTCCCGATGGAGGATCTGAAATGGTACGCCGCCTTCCACAACGAGAGTCACCATCCCCATGTCCACATGATGGTCTACTCCTCCGAACAGGCGAAGCCCTACCTCACACAGAAAGGAATAATGAATCTGCGCTCTGCATTCGCAAAGGATATCTTTGCGGACGACCTGCACTCCATCTATGAAAAGCAGACGGAGCATCGGAATGCGCTCCGTGCGCAGAGCCGTGAGGTGATCGCGGAGATCGTCTATCGGATCAACAGCGGTACCTATGACAATCCTGTGATTGAAAACAAACTGCTCGAGCTCGCTGATCGATTATCAAAGACGAGCGGAAAGAAGCAGTACGGATATCTGAAGCCAGACCTCAAGGCCATCGTGAACGGAATCGTCTCTGAGCTTGCCGCCGATGAGCGGATTGCCTCGCTCTATGAACTGTGGTACGAACAGAAAGATGAAGTCATCCGAACCTACACGGAGGAGCTGCCGGAGCGTCTTCCGTTGGTGGACAACCCGGAATTCAAATCGATCAAGAACGCGGTCATCCAAGAGGCGCTGAATATTTCGGCCGATAGATTGATCGCAGACGAGCAGGATGAGCAGGCCGAGGTTGATACAGAGACATATGAACCGGGAGCAGATGAGGTTGAGGAACAAGAGTATGCCCCTGCGCCGAGATCAGTTCAGCGTTCCCGTATGTGGCAGTTATACCGGAATGCAAAAGAACTGCTCGACCGGGAGAGCGACGCCTACGATCCAAACACCGCTGTGGCTCTTCTGATCGAAGCAGCCGAACTTGGATGCGGGGTTGCAAAATACCGGCTGGGAAAGATGTTCCTTCGTGGCGAGGATGTTCCGAAAAACATTGACTACGCCTTGCGATGGCTGGAAGAATCCGCATCAGAACACAATCAATATGCTGAATACCTGCTGGGGAAAACTTTTCTCCGTGGCGAAGACATTGATCAAGATATTCCTCGTGCAGAGCAGCTTCTGCGACGATCTTCGGATCAGGGCAACCGTTATGCCTCATATACACTTGGGAAAACGCTCCTCGACGGAGAGCTTCTCCTGCAGGACATCCCCGAGGCAATTCGACTTCTTGCCGACTCTGCTGAAAAAGGATTTTCGGCCGGAGAGTATCAGATGGGAAAGCTCCTCTATCGTGGCGAGGTTGTTCCGCAGGACATTGCCCGTGCGCTGGATTACCTGGAACGAGCTGCCGCGCAGAAGAATCCCTTTGCCGCATATCTTGTCGTAAAGATCCGACTCACCGAAGCGGAGGGAAAGGATGTCCTCCGGGCGATCCGTAACTTTGAGATTGCCGCGGAGAATGGAAACGACTATGCGGAATACCAACTCGGAAAGCTCTATCTCTATGGCAAAGAGGTCGAGAAGGATTACGAAAAGGCCATCTCCTATCTGACCTCCGCAGCGGAGCACGGCAATCCTTATGCCGACCAGCTTTTGCACAGTATTCGCTCCAACCGCAATTGGTCTGCGGCAATGGGCTCGTTCCGGCTCCTGCATCATCTGAGCAGGATGATCCAAAACCAGCTCGACGATGAGAAGAAAGGAAAAGCCGGTGCCATTGATCGGAAACTCAAGAGGAAGATCGATGAGAAGAAGCAGGCTCACGGTCTCAAGCAAGGATAAGGAGGATTTCATGCCAACAAAATATGTTCATTTCACTGACGAGCAGAAAGAGCAGGCTCGTCAGACAGATCTCTGCGAGCTGCTTCGCTCGCAGGGTGAAAAGCTCAAGCGATCCGGCTCGGAATACGAATGGAAGGACGGATCACAGAAGGTCACCATTCGGGGAAACCTGTGGTTTCACCAGTACGACCAGCAGGGCGGTGACGCCATTGACTTCGTCCGAAGGTTCTACAACAAGGACTATCCCGATGCTGTAGAATATCTGCTCGGTGGCCGCAACGGAACCCTTGCCGTATCGCCGCCGATTGAACGTACAATGCCAAAGCCATTCGAACTGCCTCAGCGCAATGATAACATGCGCAGAGTTTATGCCTATCTGCTGTCCCGCCGAGGGCTGGATCGTGATGTGGTGTATGCCTTTGCGCACAGGCAGATGATCTATGAATCGGCACAATACCACAACGCTGTGTTCGTAGGTTTCGATCAAGACGGCGTCCCTCGCCATGCCAATATGCGCGGAACAGGAAGCGAAAGCACCTTCAAGGGCAATGCAGACAGCAGCATACCGGAGTACAGCTTCCACTGGACCGGCAGAAGCAAGTACCTCTTACTGTTCGAGGCGCCGATAGACATGCTGTCCTTTATCTCCATGCACAAGAAGAATTGGCAGCAGCACAGTTACGCCGCAGCCTGCTCGGTGTCCGACAGAGTCCTGTTTCAGATGCTGAAGGACAATCCCAACATCTCGGAGGTGTTCCTCTGCATGGACAGCGATGAACCCGGACAGGCAGCAGCGAAACGAATCAGCGATAAGCTTTTCAAGCAAGGAATAAACGCAAGAATCCTCGTTCCAGAACACAAGGACTGGAACGAGGATCTTTTATATCTGAAGCAAGAAGAAAGCGAGGTGGAAGAACCGTGTCAGGTATTACAACTCTGATCATCGTTGGAGCCGTTATGTTCAGCGTCCTCGGCGGGATCACACTGCTGGCGTATGTATACAGCCTCAACAACATCAAATCAAAGACTGTCGGCGACGGCCAGCATGGAACCGCCCGCTGGATGACCAAAGGCGAGCAACGAAAGATTTATAATCACATTCCTTTTACACCTGTGAAATGGCGTGACCAGGCCAAGAGTGGCAAGACGCCTACCGGAGAGGATGGAAAACCTCTCCCGCAAGGAATCGTTGTCGGATGCACAGGGAATACCACAGCGATGGTGGACACCGGTGACGTTCACGTGCTGATGATCGGCGCGGCCGGCGTCGGCAAAACAGCCTTCTGGCTCTACCCCTGCATTGAGTATGCCTGCGCCAGCGGGATGAGCTTTCTGTCCACTGATACCAAAGGCGATGTCATGCGTAACTATGGCAACATCGCAAAGGGCTACGGCTACAATGTTTCCGTTATCGATCTGCGGAACCCAACCAGATCCAACGGCAATAACCTTCTGCACCTGGTCAATAAGTATATGGATCTGTACTCCGCAAATCCCGACACACTCGTCTACAAAGCGAAGGCTGAGAAGTATGCGAAGATTATTTCTAAGACCATCATTCTCTCCGGCATGGATGCGGCGAGCTTCGGTCAGAACGCCTACTTCTACGACGCGGCCGAAGGACTCTTGACGGCAACGATCCTGCTGGTTGCAGAGTTCTGCAAGCCGGAGGAACGGCACATAGTATCTGTGTTCAAGATCATTCAGGAACTGTTGGCGCCTTCGGGAAAGAAAGGTAAGAATCAGTTCCAGCAGCTTATGGAGATGCTTCCCAACGATCACAAAGCCAAATGGTTTGCCGGAGCCGCCTTGAACACCGCCGAGCAGAGTATGGCGTCCGTCATGTCAACAGCACTGTCCCGACTCAACTCCTTCCTGGACTCAGAGTTGGAACAACTCCTGTGCTTCGATACGGAGATCGATGCCGAGAAGTTCTGCCGTGAGAAGTCTGCCATCTTTATCATCATGCCGGAGGAAAACCCCAACACTTTCTTCATGATTTCCCTTATCATCCAGCAGCTTTATCGTGAGATCCTGGCCGTTGCAGATGAAAACGGCGGTCAGCTCAAAAACCGCTGCGTGTTCTTCTGCGATGAGTTCGGTACGTTGCCGAAGATCGAATCTGCGGAGATGATGTTCAGCGCATCTCGTTCCAGACGTCTGCAGATTGTCCCGATCATCCAGTCCTTCGCCCAGCTCGAGAAAAACTACGGCAAAGAAGGCGGCGAGATCATCGTAGACAATACGCAGATCACGCTGTTCGGCGGCTTTGCGCCAAACAGTTCGTCCGCGGATACCTTGTCAAAGGCACTTGGAAGCCGCACGGTCATGTCCGGCTCGGTTTCCAGGAGCAAGAACGATCCGTCCGAATCTCTGCAGATGATGGAACGGCCGCTCCTTACGCCCGATGAGCTGAAGTCCTTGCCCAAGGGCGATTTTGTTGTGATGAAGACCGGCGTCCATCCCATGCGAGTTCACCTCAAACTGTTTTTCAAATGGGGCATTGAGTTTGACAAAGACCATCCCTATACCGTTGCTGAGAACGGAAATCGAAAGGTGCAGTACGCCAACAAAGCAGAGCTGATGGACGGTATCGTAAGGAAGTATCATCCCGAAGCCCTGCTCGAGGGCGACGTCACCGCTGGAGGCAGCGAGATGGAAGAACCAAAGCAGACGGAAGCAAAGAACCATCAGCCTCCCAAAAGCAATCGGAGCAGAAGCAGACAACCGAAGCCTCTTCCCGATCAAACCGAAAAGGACGGCAAGAAAGGCGGTTCTCAGCCATCACACAAGCAGGTGACTGTTGAACCGGAGCCGGAACCTGTCCCGATGGAGGCTTCTGATGGGCAGACTTGATTTTCTGTACAGGATGGATCTTCCTCACCGAGCGAAGTCCGTCTATATCTATCTTTTGGATCGTGCGAATAAGGACGGCGAATGCTGGCCTGCAATCCCGACCATTGCCCGTGAGCTCAAGCTGTCGCAGTCGACTGTTCGCAGAGCTCTTCAGGACCTGCGTAAAGCCGGACTGCTGGAAACTGAGCAGCGATACCGGAAGCATGGCGGCAAGAGCAGTTTACTCTATTCGCTGAAACGATGATTTTTTCAATACCATCTTTCACCAAGGGGGACGTCTGCCCTCTTGATGGAAGGTGGTACCTTTCATCATGGAGGGAGAAGGCGAACTTCCCACCTGAAAAGATACTACAGCAGAATAAAGAACACAAAAAAAGAATGCCACCCAACGAGGGCGGCATAATCCGGCAATGGCAACGTTGATTAGCTGTGCTTTATCATTGTCTCAATGACGGCAAATATCTTTTCTCTGTCGTGTTTCGGAAGGTTTCTCAGCTTGTCATTCAATAAAGAACCCTTCACTTCATACCCTGTTTCGAGAACATCGTGTAGCACCATATCTGCCGATACTCCCAGGGCATTCACGATGCTGATGAAAGATTCAAGGGACGGGATCTTCTCCCCCCGTTCCACCATCCCGATATAGTTAGCACTAAGGCCGGCTCGTTCAGCCAGGTCTTCCTGTCTCAGCTTTTTCTCAGTTCGGAACTTTCTGATATTTGTTCCGATAGAATTATACTGCACCTCTCCACCTCCTATTAGTGTGGTACTATCACTAATAGTATAGGTTTTGAATGTGCCCCCATACACAAACTATACGGCAGACGAAATAACCAATAGTGTGGAATTGTTCATTATTTTCTGATATACTGTATTAAAGAGTCGATGGGAGTGGTACGGTATGAAAGATAAAACAGCTTGCTTTACGGGTCACAGAGACATTCCTCCTCTAAAGCGCCCAGGGATCAAGCATCGTTTGGAAAGAGAAATAGAAAGAAGTATTCAAGCCGGATATGTGTATTTTGGTGCCGGTGGAGCGTTGGGCTTTGATACGCTTGCAGCTCAAACGGTTTTGAAACTGAAAGAACGTTACCCGGATATAAAGCTTATTCTTGTTCTTCCTTGTAAATCACAAACCTCTGGCTGGAAACAGACGGATATAGATGAGTACGAGCGGATAAAGGCAGCAGCTGACAAAGTCGTCTATACTTCGGAAGTGTATTATCGCGGGTGTATGCATAAGAGAAACCGACACCTCATGGATAACAGCAGTCTGTGTATTTGTTATCTGATGGAAGATCGAGGCGGGACGTATTATACCGTTAACTATGCCAGAGAAAACGGGCTTCAGATTATCAACTTAGCGGAATAAGCGTCATTAATTGTAACATCATTAAGCAGTAGACAGATCGTAGGCTGTCTACTGCTTAATCGTATTACACACCGCCCATCATTAGGTGAAAGATATTTGTCGCACCTCTGAAATACTAACCTTGTTTTTTGACTGAAAGCATTGAAAAAAAGCAATTCTTGTGGTAAGATAAATAAGGTATTATTGTGAGTGGCAAGCAGAAGCCCATCCTGTATGTCTGGAGGTGTCATATGAAAGTCCGGTACGATAAACTTTGGCGGCGAATGAAAGATAACGAGATGAAAAAGAGTGATCTTGCAAAAGCAGCCGAAATAAGCTCATATACCATGACTAAGCTGAACAAAGACCAACCGATTAACATGGAGGTCATGTTGAATCTCTGCAAGGTGTTTCATTGCGATATTGGGGATCTTATGGAAGTCATTGAAGAATGAATCCTTCTTGTATTGATCTAGTATTGCAACATGTTTTATTGATAATAGATAAACCGACCTTACTCTTCGCTTGGGAAGGAGGCCTGCAAATGTGGTGTAGAAACTGCAACATAGAGACGAATGAAAAAAACTGCCCAATTTGTGGGCAATTTACTGAAGAAGATACTCCGGTAGAGATCATGTGGTGTGGCGAATGTAATGTGCCAATTATTCGTTCTGTAAACGACGCAGCAAGAGAAATCTGTCCCATTTGTGGCAGAAAAACTCGCCACCTTTCCGCTGATCTTCGTCCTGTGTTCCCTGAAGAGCGATTACTGTTAGAGCTGCTTCTTGATAAAAAGCCTAACGAGTTTGCCGGAAAATCTGTATGGGCATCTAACAGTCGATACTATATTGACGGAAAGTCTGTTGCGCTTTCTGCGAGTACATTCCAAACAGCGGACACAGACATGCTTGCCGAGAAACTGTCACAATATTCTTCCGATAACTCGTATGAGTATTTCAATGAAATCATTGATCGGTTCGTGCTTGCGAACAAAGATCGTTTGTTCCTCCTTAAGGAAGAAGCATTTGCGTTTGTGCGGCATGCTGCGGCACAATTTGATGAAGAAAGAATTGTCATTTCTTTCTCTGGAGGAAAGGATTCAACGGCAACCGCAGATGTGGTTGTTAAGGCACTAAGTAATCCGAGCTTGGTGCACATATTCGGTGATACTACACTAGAATTCCCGTCAACCATTGAGTATGCTCACCGCTTCAGAGAAAACCACCCACAGGCAATTTTTGAAATTGCAAGGAATGATGAGCAGGTATTCTACGATGTGTGTGAGGATATCGGCCCACCCGCACGAATGATGCGGTGGTGTTGTTCGATGTTCAAAACCGGCCCTATCACAAGAGTTATCAATGGTTTTTATCGGAACCAACAGATCCTTACCTTCTACGGGATCAGAAAATCGGAATCTGTTAGTAGGAGTAAGTATAACCGAATTGAAGATAACGCGGAAGCCGTTAAAATACAGCAACAGACAGTAGCATCACCGATTTTCTTTTGGAAAGATATAGATGTATGGCTATATCTGCTTGCTGAAAAAGTGGATTTCAATGACGCGTACCGACTTGGATATGATCGCGTTGGTTGCTGGTGCTGCCCGAATAATAATCAGAGGGCGCAATTTCTGTCACGAATCTATATGCCTGAGCAGTCAAAAAAATGGAGGTCTTTCCTTATTGCTTTTGCAGAGAAAATAGGAAAACCCGATCCAGAGGTTTACGTTGACTCTGGAAAGTGGAAAGCACGTCAAGGTGGTAACGGTCTTCCTGCTGCTGGAGATGTGAAGATCCGGTTCACCAACTGTACTGCGGAGGATCATGCAAAGATATATAGCCTTGTTCGACCTTACGACGATGAACTTGTTGGCATGTTTGTCCCGTTTGGAAAAGTAGCACCTGAGTTGGGAAAGAAGCTTTTACGTGAAGTTGTAGTATTGGACAATAGAACCAATGTCCCTATTCTTTCCATTCAGCCGTTCAGTCAGGATGGTTATGAATATGCAGTTAAAGTCAAGACCATGAATGTTGCAGATCATGATGATTTGCAACGGATGGTTGGGTATCAAATAAGAAAGTTTAATGCTTGCCGTAAGTGCTTGAAATGCGAGTCCATTTGTCGCGCTGGAGCAATAACAATCGTTGGGGATTCATACTATATCGATCCCAGCAAATGCGTACATTGTAAAATGTGCATGACTGCGAAATACCTAGATGGTGGATGCATGATGGATAAGTACTTGCGAACAAAGTAGCGGAGGGAAAAATGGACATGAAGTTTCGCGCGCATGATACATTCTTTATCCGTAAAGGATGGCTTAGCAAGGGCATGAGAAATGTCATTGCTGATAAGGATGTATTCATCACAAAAGATAAAGATCGGAATCCTATGGATGTACTTGGCATAGGTGCCAATATGGTAAAAGCGCTCCGCTATTGGTTGCAGGCAGTCGGGCTGACAGAAGAGCCATCAAAGGGTCAAAGATTCCAGTATTTAACTGAGCTTGGTCAGATTATTTATGATCAAGATCCGTATATTGAAGAGATCGGAACGCTGTGGCTCCTTCAATATCAACTCGCAAAAAACAAAATGGATGCTACTGCTTGGTATTTCTTTTTCAACGAATTCAACATGGTCGAGTTTACCAGAGAAGAGTTCGTACAAAGCCTTCAAAATTATATTCTAATGGCACAAGAGCAAGCCGCCGTTCGCTCCTTGAATGATGACTTCTCATGTATCATTAGCACCTATGTCTCCAGAGGAAAAACGTCTTCAACAAGGGTGTCTCCTGAAAATAATATTGATTGTCCGTTTGGTGAGTTGGGCTTAATTGACATACTTAGAAAGACTGGCAACAATGTTGTGTATAAGAAGAGCATCCCGGCAGCTGAAACAATAGATCCTTGGATCGCACTAGCTGTGATTTATGAGCAAGCAAGTGGCAATAAAGAAATAAGTCTTAGCAATCTCTTGTCTGCCCCATGCAACATTGGTAGAGTGTTCAACTTGGATTCTATTACAATGATAGAGATACTTCATAAAGCAGAACGGACAGGCCTTTTGCGAATTGTCCGTACCGCTGGCCTCGATTATATAAAGCTGAACGAAGAATACACGTTTATTGATTGCGTTAAGAAGTACTACGAAGAAATAGTGCGGTAGGTGAAGCTATATGAGCAAAATGATTTCGGTTGCTTCAGGATTCCAGTATTCCGTGAATATCGGTTATGACCTGAACAATGAAGAAAAAATCAAAAACTTTATACCTACAGCATCTGCCTTAGGTTTGCTGGAGGATATTCTGTTAAGCACCTTGCCCTCGTCTACAGATAGGGCGAGAGTGCTTATTGGTGCATATGGCAAGGGAAAGTCACACATCATGCTCATGATCCTTTCCCTGCTGATGAAAAAAGATCTTTCTCTTTTTGAGAAAACCCTTGTGAAAATCAAGGGAACGAAGCTGCATCAGAGTATAATCAACTACTATGAAAGTGAAGACCGAATTCTGCCTATCATTGTAACAGGCAGCAACACAAGCCTGACGCAAGCTTTTTTACTAGCATTGCAGCGTACACTTTCCAGCAATGATTATCTCGATATCATGCCCGAAACAAACTACGAAGCAGCGATAAAAGTGATTCAAAGATGGGAAATGGAGTTTCCAGATACCTATCAGAGATTTTCAGAATTAGTCTCTGTACCTACAACGGTGTTTGTTGACCAGCTTAAGAGCTTTGATACCCATGCGTATGAGGAGTTTGAGCGAATCTATCCCGCGCTTACTGCCGGTAGTGTTTTTAATCCTTTCTTAGGATTTGACGTGGTTGAACTCTATGAAAATGCAGCGAAAGGCCTTCGGAAGAAAGGCTTTACGGGCGTTTTCGTTGTATATGATGAGTTCAGCAAGTATCTGGAAGCAAATATCGCTGCGGCATCTGTGAGCGATACAAAGATGCTCCAAGATTTTGCGGAGAAATGCAACCGCAGTGGCTCCCTCCAGATGCACATTATGCTCATCTCCCATAAAGAAATTGCGAACTATATTGATGTGCTTCCTAAGCAGAAAGTTGATGGCTGGCGTGGAGTGTCTGAGCGATTTCTTCATGTCCGCTTAAGCAATAATTTTTCGCAAACATATGAAATAATCGAGTCGGTCATTCAAAAAGAAAAAAAGCTTTGGGATATGTTCTGCCAAAGCAATGATAAACAATTCGCTACGTTAAAAGAAAGGTACTTATCTCATCCGGTCTTTTCCGGAATGACTGAGGATGAGGTTAAAAAGACTATTGTTGGCTGTTATCCGCTGCATCCAGTTTCGACGTTTATTCTTCCTCGTCTTTCTGAGCGTGTGGCGCAGAATGAACGTACCCTTTTCACGTTCTTGTCTTCAAACGGGCAATCAACGCTGCCATCATATTTGGAAGCTTACGATGATTTGGCTTTTTCACTCATAACGCCTGATCGGATATATGACTACTTTGAACCGCTTTTTAAGAAAGAGGTTTATTCTGGCTCTCTGCATGAAAACTATGTTCTAACAGAGATAATTCTTGAGGAACTGGATGGGGATAGCCTTGAAAGCAAGATAGTAAAATGTATTTCCCTTATCTATATTCTCGAACAGTTTGAAAAGCTTAGGCCTACAAAAGAAGAGTTGTTCGGGATCTTTTCCGGAGAGTATTCACATGAAGAAATTGATGCTGCAATTAATGGCCTTATTGAGAAAGAGTATGTCGTTTACCTGAAAAGAAGCAACAATTATCTTCAGCTCAAGCAGTCTTCAGGGGTAGATATTCAGCAAAAGATTAGCGACGCAGTTGAAGCTCAGCGCAGGTCTGTATCGGTTGAAGAAGCACTGAATAGTGTCAATTATGAGAACTATTTATATCCTTCTAGGTACAATGACGCGCATGAGATGATCCGGTATTTTGTATTCCGGTTTGTTGGCGAAGATAGCCTAGATCAGAAAGAAGTCCTAGATTCTATAATCAATGACGACACATCTGATGGCATAATCCTAGGCTTGCTACCTCAATCCGCCGATTCTGTTCAGAATCTTAGGAAAAAGGCAGAAGTAGTATCACGTAATTATAGTAGAGCCATTTTCGCCATTCCTAAGTCGTATCGTGAGATCGAGCAATATGTTCGTGAATTTAAGGCTGTAATAGACTTGCGTGATCATGCCACTGGGGACAAGGTTTTATTTGATGAATATGAGGTTGTATATGAGGATCTTCGTGACTTAATCGTTTCTTATATCTCTTCATACATCAGACCGGAACGATTCCAGTCAGCTTATGTTTATGCTGGAGAAGTCCAACCTATAAAAAGAAAAGCAGCATTGTCTGAGCTGCTGTCCAGAGTTTGTGATGTAGTCTATGCTAAAACTCCTGTTATCAATAACGAAGCACTAAACAGGAATGAAGCAACTTCTATGGCAAGGAATAGCAGAAACAAAGTCGTTGCGGCACTTCTTCGCTCTGAACTCGAACCAAACCTTGGCCTGACAGGTACAGGGCAAGAAGTATCCATTATGCGCAGCACTCTTGTTCGTACTGGTGTAATTGAGAACGCGGCGGGTGATATAAAAATCAATCTTAACCCAAGTCAGAACCCCATGATTGGAAACATGCTGGGAGAGATAAAGGCATTCATTGGCATGGCTAGAGAGAAGGGGTGCCAGTCCTTCGCATCACTTTACGAAACGCTTTGTTCTCCTGAAGGCGGGATTGCACTCCGCAGAGAGCTAGTTCCAATCTATCTTGCAGCTGTATTACATGAGTATAAGCAGCAGATCATCATAAAGGATCGCTTTGGGCAAGTAGCAATTACTGCTGAAACAATAATGCAAATAAATGCTCTCCCGGAGAAATATCAATTAGAGTATATTGACTGGAATCCGGATAAGGTTGAATTCGTTCAGAGAATGGAGAGCGTGTTTTGTGATGCTATTGTAGGGGCAGAGAAAAATGCCAGTCCATATGATTATATCATCTCCGCTATGAAACGCTGGTATGTCTCTTTGCCTAAATACGTTAAAGAAATGAAAACTGCGCCTGATGGGAAACGCATTGACAAAGGATATGCTGGGTTTATCAGGCTGCTTAGGCAGAACCCATCCGGCCATGAGTTCTTGTTCCAAGCGATTCCCCAAGCGTTCGGTTATTCTGGTTTTGTTGTAGGGGTTGCAGATAATATCAGTGGAGCTAAGCGGTATTATGACGATGCGCTGAACAGCCTTCGACATTATCTCAGCTATAAAGTAAAAATTCTGTTTTTACCCAAAGAAAAGCGCGAGTACATTAACCAGATGTCGCTCACGTCGGTCATTCGAGATTGGTGTGAGAGTCTTGATCCGAAAGTTTTTGAACAACTTTTTTCAGATGGAACAGAGAGATGCTTGGCGCTACTTAAAGCAATCTCAAATGATGAAGATACTTTCATAGCACGCCTTGCAAAGGTGACCACTGATTTGAGGATTGAAGATTGGAATGATCAGACCCTTGAAATATGCATTAACAACTTGCAGCGACACAAAAATACTGCTGAAGCATTTCGGGGCGAAGTCAGCAAATCCCATTCAGAGCAACCCATAGAGAGCAATACTTATCAAATAACTTTTGCCTCTTCTGATGGTAGCCTTGAGACAAGACGATTCGAAAGAGTGTTGACAAGTAATCGAGGAAAGCTTCTGTTAAACAAGATAACTGCGGATCTCGACTCATTTGGACAGGCAGTTACAGAAGCCGAGAAACGTCAAATTCTTATGGAGGTACTGAAAAAGCTCTGCTAAGAGGTGTTTGTATGGCATATTTCGATAACGCAGCAACAACTTTTCCAAAGCCGGATAGTGTCTATACGTTCATGGATCAGTACTACCGAGCAAATGGTGCTAGTGCCGGAAGAGGAATTTACGCACAAGCAATGTCTGTCGGGCAATTGGTTTCCGATACTCGATCTAGACTACAAAAGCTACTGAACTGCCCGGCAAAGCAGATTGTCTTTACTCCAACAGCAACGATAGCTCTTAACATCATCATCCAAGGGTTGCTTCAAGGAGAAAGAAAAACTGTATACATCACGCCATTTGAGCATAATGCCGTTACCCGAACTCTACACCATTTTGAATTGTTAGGGAAGGTTGCTGTATTACAGCTCAATGTGGACGGACATTTAAGGTATGACATAGATGAGATAAGGCAACAGTTCAGTAAGAACAAGCCGGATGTTCTCATCATGAGCCATGCAAGCAATGTCTTTGGATTGGTAGCACCAGTAGAGGAACTATCCGTATTAGCAAAACAACAGGGAGCCACTGTTGTAATTGATATGGCTCAGACAGCTGGACTTATTCCCTGTAATACAGGATTAGAGACTATTGATTTTGCTGTTTTTGCGGGGCATAAAACTCTTTATGGCCCGACAGGGATTTCTGGCTTCGCTATGAAACCAACCGCCAACTTACACCCTGTGCTATTCGGCGGCACTGGCTTTGACTCAGCGAATCAAGATATGCCAACTTCTGTGCCTGAACGCTACGAAATGGGAACAATGAATTCTGTCGGAATAGCTGGACTTAACGCTGCGCTTCGCTGGATTGAAGAAATCGGGGTTGAAACAATTCGAGATGTAGAACAAAAGAATCGAAAAAGACTGATCGACATGCTTTCCAGATATGACTTTATTCGTTTGGTTGGTATAGAGCCAGATAATAAGTATGTCGGAGTAGTATCTGTCTTGATAGAAGGTATAAGTAGTGAGAGTTGTGGGAGCATCTTTGATCGTTTAGGCATCTCTGTGAGAACTGGTTTACAATGTGCGCCGTTAGCTCATAAAAATTTGGGAACATATCCTGCCGGCACTATAAGATTTAGTGTAAGCTATTTCACAAATGAAGCCGATTTTTCTGAGCTTGAACATGCGCTTGACTACATTTCAGAAAACATTTAGGGAGGAGGATTGTTATGAGTCTGGCAGATATTCATATCAAAAACGAATACAGATCGCTCCTTGATAACGTGGTAACTGATTTTTATATTCCGGTACTACAGGAATCTATCCTTTACCAAAGAGCCGTGGGTTTTTTCTCCTCCTCTGCCCTCATTGCAATATCAAAAGGCGTTGAGGGATTAGTTGCTAATGGAGGAAAGATTCAGATTATTGCCTCTCCTCGACTTTCACAAGAAGACATTGATGAAATAAGCAAAGGATATGAAGTCCGCAAGATTATAGAGCGGGCATTGCTGCGTGGTGTTGTAGATCCGTCCTCAATTGAGGAATCTGAAAGGTTATCCTATATAGCTTCACTCATAGCAAAGGGCGTTCTAGATGTAAAAATAGCATTTCTTTCCTCGAAAAACGAAATCGCAATGTACCATGAAAAGATGGGAATTATGAGTGACCGCGAAGGGAATGCAGTTGCTTTTTCCGGTTCTATGAACGAAAGCGAGAATGCCTTCTCATCAAATTACGAATCCTTTGATGTCTTCTGTTCATGGACAAATGATAGAGAACGAGTGTTTCAAAAACAGATGGCTTTTCAGGCAATTTGGGACGATTATGAACCGGGGATTGAGACAATGGCTTTTCCCGAAGCCGTTAGAGACAGAGTGTACTCGTTCAATAGCTCTCTAAGCACAAAGCATTCCGCTGTTTCAGATTCTGCACAAGATGAGCAGCCTTTAGATGCAATGTATTTGCCGCCCGACTTCAAAATAAGACCTTATCAGGAAACTGCAATACAGAACTGGAAGACCAATGGCTATCGCGGGATTTATGATATGGCTACTGGTACTGGAAAGACGCTGACAGCATTAGCTAGCATTGAACAGCTATTCAGGGATAACAAGAGAAGGCTTGGAATCATAATTGTTTGCCCTTACCAACACTTGGTTGAACAATGGGTGGAAGACATAGTGAGATTTGGCATTAAGCCGATAGTTGGGTACTCCAGTTCTCCTCAAAAGAATTGGAAAAAGAACCTTGAACAGGCCATCCGCTCATTCAATCTGAGAGTATCTGATTTCTTCTGTTTCATTACGACGAACGCATCATTCGTGACGAAAAGTGTTCAGGAGCAGGTACAACTTCTTTCTGATGATGTTGTTTATGTCGTGGATGAAGCGCATAACATGGGCGCAGAAAACTATAGAAAATGCTTGCCTGAAAATATCTGTTATAGGTTGGGCTTATCCGCTACTATTGACCGCCATAATGATGAGATTGGAACTGCGGCGCTCTCAGGGTATTTTGGGGAAAAGTGTATTATTTATTCTCTGAAGGATGCCATTGATAGCCAAATGTTGACCAGATACTACTATTACCCGGTTCTCACGTATTTGGATCAAGATGAGCTTTCAGAATACCTAATGATTACCAGCCAATTGGCAAAGGCAATTCGTAAAAAGAACGGAAAAGTTGTTCTTACTGAACACGCTAAACAGCTTCTAATAAAGAGAGCTAGAATAATTGCTGGAGCGAAAGGCAAGCTGCCAGAACTACAAAAGCAGATTGCGCCTTTTGTAGATGACAAGTATATACTTGTTTATTGCGGAGCTACTACTGTGCGAGATGAGGACGATAGTGACTTTGGCCGGAGGCAAATTGATCTCGTGGCTGAAATGCTGGGTAATACTTTAGGAATGAGAGTAGGTCGGTTTACTTCTCAAGAGTCTGCCCAAGAAAGAGCACAGATACGTGCGGCATTTGCAGACGGTGAAACACTCCAAGCATTAGTTGCGATAAAGTGCCTTGATGAAGGCGTGAATATTCCGAGCATTAAAACAGCTTTCATACTAGCAAGCAGTACTAATCCTAAAGAGTATATTCAGAGGCGTGGTAGAGTACTCCGAAAGTTTCCGGGCAAGGAATATGCAGCAATCTATGACTTCATAACTTTGCCGTTTCCTTTTGAAACGCTTGCCTCTCAGAATGATGCAATAATTGAGTCAACAAAGGGCTTAATTAAGAGGGAACTGATTCGTATGATGGATTTTGCAGACATTGCAGAAAACCCATCCCTCACATTCGATTTGCTATATGAACTCAAGCATGGATTTAACATAACTGAAGAAGAATTATTAGGCGAGGAGGAAAGTGGGAATGTTATCTGATGAAATCAAAAAAGTCCCTATTAGCGAACAGAAACTAACTCAGATGAAGAAACTTATCATCTCCGCAGAGCGGCAGAACCTTAAAACCGGAGAATATGCTACTCAGGATATGGTAAAGGTAATCCGCAAAATCATTGAAAAAAACGCGGATTAAGGAGGTGTTAGCGTCATGTTGATTAAATGCATTACATTGCACAATTTTAGACAGTTCAAAGGCAAGCAAAAACTTGTGTTTTCCAATGATCCTAAGAAGAATGTGACCGTTTTGCTCGGTGATAACACCTTCGGTAAGACCACTATCCTCCAAGCTTTTAACTGGTGCTTATATGGTATTGCCGATTTCCCCAAGGACAGTAATCCGGATTTTCTGCTGAACTTAGAAGTATCTAATGAACTTGCTGGTGTTCAGCAAAAGAGTGAAGTATATGTAGAAGTGATCCTTGAACATAAGGGCATGGAATACATTATCCTTCGTAAACAACCGTATGTTGATCGCGGATACGGCAATTGGACTGCATTACAATACCAACTTACTGTTTCTTACAAAGAAAATGGAATTACTAAGCAGGTTCGAGAGGGTGAAGAACAACGTATTATCAACAGTATTCTTCCTCAATCCTTATCAGGCTACTTCTTCTTTGATACAGAACGTGTTTCAGATATTAGTTCGAGGAAAGACCTATCTGATGCCGTCCGGGGTCTCCTTGGGCTTGCTGCCGTTGGCAATGCTCGGAAACATTTGGGTTCCCGCACGCTAAAGGCAACTGCAATTGGGCAGTGGAATGCGTCTTTGGATTCATCAGGTGATGAGCGTGCAAGGCAAGCGCAAGAGACCATTGCTCGTGAAACCGAACACATGGAGGCTCTTGAAAGAGAGATAGATAGTGCTGAAAAAGAGCTTATTTCTCTCAATGCTCAAAAAGAGAAAATTGCTGAAATCCTGCGAGACAATCAAAACACAGCAGAGTTACAGCGAAAAAAGCAAGTCTTAGAGGGTAGACTTGAGAGTGAGCGGAAAGAATTAGAAGCCTGCAACAGGCTGTTCCTCGATTTTTTCAGCAATTCAGCAATTACATATTTCATGCTTCCGCTAATGGATCAAGCCGAAACTTGCTTGGTTGACGCAAATGTTGATGATCGCGGAATCCGTGATATGACTGAATCTTCAATCCGGGATATTATTAAGCGAAGAAGATGTATTTGTGGCGCAGAGCTTGAGGTTAGCGAAGATGGGAAAACCGGGAACAGTGCTTACCTTCACATCCTTGAGGAGCTTCGCTATGTGCCGCCTGCACACATCGGAACTGCCATCCAGAATTTCAAACAGCTTCTCACTGTAGACCGAAGAAATGTCTCTTTGTTCTATCCAACAATTGAGCAAAAATATAAGGAAATTCAGAAACACAGAGATAGTATAGCTTCGCTTGAAGACGAAATCGCTCGAATTGATGAGAGCATTTTCGGGAAAGAGAACATGGGCAGCTATGAAGCTGACATGAACCGCATTAAAGAGAACATTAAGCGAATGACTGAGAAGAAAGCCAGATGCGATAGAGACATCGGTGCTTGTCAGAGTGCTATCGAGTCTGCGCAAAAATTGTACGACAGTTTGGTGTCTGCCTCTGAAAGAAACAAAAAACTCATAGCGTACATTGCTTACGCGGAGCAAATTTGCAACTGGATTGATGAGACATATGCCGAAAAGGAGCAAGAAATGCGCGGGCGGCTTCAGGAACGAGTTAACGATACTTTTGGAAAGATGTACCATGGTCAGCGGCGGGTTCAGATTGATAAGCAGTACCATGTAACACTGTTTGCCCAACTCAACGGAAAGGAAGTTGTAACCGGAGAGTCTGAAGGACTCAAGCGAGTTAAGAACTTTGCTTTTATTGCAGGTCTTGTAGATCTAGCGAAAGAGAAAGCAACATTAGGGCATAGCGCAACTGATTCGATTTCGTGGGATAACGAGGCGTATCCGCTCGTTATGGATGCACCGTTCTCTAATGCTGATGAGACTCACATCAAGAACATTTCTGCGGTACTTCCTGAAGTAGCCAATCAGGTCATTATGTTCGTAATGGAGAAGGACTGGCAATATGCTGAACCTGTAATGGCTGATAGAGTTGGTAAGTACTGTAAACTCAGAAAGTATTCTGAGTCGCATACGGAAATCGAGGAGTGAGGTGAGAAGCAATGTTTGAAGGCGATTACACCATTTATGGCAAACATGCCACTTATATCAAATACCTTGTCAATGATGCAAAGGCATTTAAGCGATACATTGATGTATATATGGCGGGGGCAGCACTCGGCGCGTTATACGAACGACGAGCTGAGCAGTCGGATTCAACTGATAGAGCAAGAATCTACTCGGATGCTTTTAATACAGAGCATGTAAAGTGTAATGAGTTGTTCCGAACAGTTATTCTGGCTGATACTACAAAGTCTTGGTCGCCGGAAGAGCGTGCCAATATCTGCTTCCGGTATAGAGATAAAATGGATGAGAACGCCGTTCCTCCTGTTACGCAGGAAGAAGTTGACATCATGCGAGAAGCCCTTGCGCTATTCAATGCGTATGTTTTAGGTGGAATTGAGATTCTGTATGATAGCTTCTCAAGTAGCGCAACTATTAGCATGGATGAAACGGTTGATTATGCGTACAAAACAATTTTTGATCAGCATTCACTCATAGAAAGCCGTAGCGACGGTGACGATGATGATCAACTACTTCGCCCTGAGTATTAAGAATAAACGGTGATAGAAATGGCTGGGACACCTATAGAACAATTGCATCTTTCTGTTCGTGCAAGTAATGTGTTGCATAGGATGGGAATACATACCTTTGAAGAGTTAATTGATACACCTATTGAGAGTATTGCTCAACAGAGAAATATCGGCGTAAAGACGCTTGATGAGATCAAAAGCGTTTTACAAAACACGGGTTTAATCATTGAGCAAGTTATCGATGGGAACTCTGCTGAAAGTACGGAGCCTATGGGGTTTTCCAACGAGCAATTGGCTGAGATGTCCCGCCACTCTATTGACGAACTGGGTTTGTCTGTGCGTCCATATAATGCCCTTCATAGAGCTGGTTGCTTAACAATTGATAAGGTCGCATTACTGGCTGAGCCTGATTTCGCCCAGATGAAGGGCTTAGGGAAAAAATCTGTTGAGGAAATACGGGATTCTATCAGTTTGTGGATTCGGGAGAATATCGTGTTTGAAAACGGAACTCAACAGGAGCCTACTAATGCTGATCTGAAAAATCTCTTGCAATGGGTTTCCTCGTCTCTCGAACCGATAATGCATTTATACTGGAAGCAGTTGTATGACTTTATCGTAAGAACTGGCGGCTCTGAAAAGATCCCAGCAAGCGACCGAGATGCAGCGCTTAGAACTGTTCTCTTACTACCTGAAATTCGTAGCGAGGTTAAGTCTTTTTGGGAATCCATCTCGATAAGAGGGATGATTACCCCAAATGCTGTATCTGACCATATAGCATCACTTAATTTGCCTTTTGATCCGGAGATCCTTGTTGATACAGCCCTTGAAGGTAATATAATTGTCAAACTCAGAGATGTTTTTCTCGTCTCTCGTGACTCGTTTCTTGAAGCATATGATAAGATATGTGATCCTGAAGATAGGGCGGCTCAAATACTTAAGTTCAGAACTGAGGGTGAGAACCTTCAGGATATTGGTGACTTATTTGATTTGACTCGTGAACGAGTTCGACAGATTACCGTCAAAATGATTCGCAAATTTCCCATGCTTTTTGAGGATTATTTCAGTGAGCCATATAAGCATTTTCATTTGCTCAAGACACAATTTATAAGAGCATTTCCCGAAATATCAGAGGAAGGCTATGAGTTTCTTTCCATTCGATATTCTCGCGGCAAAGTTGCGCTTACAAGAAAATCATTAGAAGAGTATACCGGATTGTGGAAAGACCAGCTTTCACTTTTTCTAGACGATGAAGAAGTGCAGGATGATAAAAAGACTGTTTCAAAAACAGAAATGGTAATGAGAGTCTTGATCGGAAATTCTGATAATCCTCTCAGCATTGAAGAGTTTGAGACAGAGTATTACAGATACATAGAAAGAAAAGGCTATCCTGCGGACAGGCTAAAAATAAACATACGTACAGTTGGCAATCATTTGCGCAATGCAACCGGAGTTGTTTTTAACCGCGATAATAAGGTCAGATATTGTTCAGCGGATCCTAGAGTTGTATGGAAGACGATTGATTTTGGTCAATACAAGAATATGGTAATTTCCTCTGACCTTATTTTTCGCGATTATCAAGATGTCATGGAAGAGTTAGACATTCGAGATGGTTATGAACTGTTCTATGTCATTAAGTCTTCGATATCATTGTGGAATGAAAAATCATTTTCAATTCATTGCCGTAGAGTTCCTGTAATTGTACTAGGTGATGCATCAGAAGAAATGCAAGCCATAAAACTTCTGAAAGAAATCTCTCCTGTTGCTTACTTGGATTATTACGAAGCTTACGAAGAAAGATACGGATTGCGCAAAGAAAGTGCACAAGGAAATCCTACGATTTCCAACACTGTGGGAGCATACTATATTGATGGACAATATGTTATAGATGCTCCATCTATTAGCGATTGTGATATTCCACCTTTCCTTTCTGCGTTAGGTGAGAAGCCTTTGTGGTTTATCGAAGATATAGAACTTCTATTCGACAAGATTTGTATCCATAGCACACACGATGCTATCAATGCAGCTGCTTTCAGACGAATCGGGTATATTCTTCATACGGCTTACGCGTATAAAGCATCGTATGGAACTGCAATGAATTTCTTCGATGATGTTATTTTCTGTCAAGACATTGTAGATCTTAGTACCCTCGACAGACGTATCAGCAATCTATCAATGTTTGGTTCGGCTCTAGACAAAAAGAAGAAATCCTTAGATTACATTGAGACTGCACCAAAGGTATTAATGTCTCGATCGAAAGTTGAGGAAGTGTATGGGCTGACGACAGCCGATATACGAGAGTTACAGTCTACGCTGTCGGTATACTATGAGATCCCCTTCTTCAACGGGCGAAGCATCTGGCATAAGATCCAAGACCTACCCATCGTCAAAAAGCTACAAGGGAATGATTGGATGTTGACTTGCATTATGAGGCAGCAAGATTCAGTGGCTTCCATTTCAGTAGCTGGAGGAATTATCCTCTCACTTGAAAGCACTTCATTAAGTTTAAGTCGAATCTGTGAATGGATCTCTTCCGAGTATGGAACAATGTCAATTAATGCTCTAGAAAAGAGATTCAATGAATTGTTTGGGACACGTATTCCTGCATCAAAACTTGCAGAAAAGCTCAAAACTAGCGGTTCTTGGCGCAACGTTGTTACAGATTCTATGGATGATTATATTGATAGTCTAGTTGACGCGGATATAATTGATATGGATGCAAACGATCTGCTCCATGAGGAATTTTTTTAAACAGACTAATTGGATTATTACATTTACTGTGCAAAGGAAGAGATGTCCATATGGATATTAAAGCTAAACTTCGCCCTTTCTATGTGGCAAAGATGCTCTATGAGCAGACAGACGAAGATCATTACTTGACGATTGCTCAAATCATGGAGCAACTTGACAAAGACTACGGTATCTCCACTTCACGCGGAACTGTCGGTGACGATATCAAGGCTCTCCAGGAACTCGGAGTAGAGATTGCTGTAGAGTCATCTACACAAAAACGGTATTATATGATCGGTCGGCGGTTTGACCTTCCGGAGCTTAAGACAATGATTGACGCCATTGAGTCTGCCCGATTCATTCCAAAGGATAAGAGCGCAGCATTAGTCAAGAAGATCGGCTCTCTCACGAGTTTCCACAACACAGAGAAGCTCGTGAGAAATGTGGATGTTGAGAACCGGATCAAGGCAGACAACGAGAAGGTCTATTACATCATGGAAGCCCTGAATGAAGCAATCAACTCCCGAAAGAAGGTTTCCTTCCAGTATTTCACCTTCAACGTGCGGAAAGAGCAAAAACTGCGCCACGATGGATACACCTATGTATTCAGCCCATATAAGCTGATCTGGAATGGCGATTACTATTATGTGGTCGGATATTCCGAAAAGCATAAAGGGATCGGTAGCTTCCGTATTGATCGGATTGTTCGGCAACCGACCATATTGGATGAAGACGCCAAGCAGCCCCCACGCTCTTTCGATCTGAATGATTATCTGAATTCCATGTTTCGCATGTATAACGGGGAGCGCAAACAGATCGAATTGGTCTGCGACAATGATATGATGGACGCCATCATAGATAAGTTCGGGAAGGACGTCACCGTTCTCGCAAACGATATGAAGTCATTCCGCGCGGTGGTGAGCACTGCCGTCGGCCCCGTTTTCTATAGCTGGGTATTCGGATTCGGAGGCAAGGTATCTATCAAGTCCCCCGAGGACGTCAAAAAGTCCTATGCAGCCATGGTAAAACAGGCCGCAGAAGCCTTAACCGAATAAGGAACCGTTCTCTTTCAAAGCGAGGAGGTGTGGCCGATTGGTCGCACCTCCTTTTCGATTTTCTGTTACCCTCTTGCAATCTCGAAAATTCTGAGTATAATAACGTATGTGGAACGCAAAGTTCTAGATAGAAACAGAGGTGCTGATATGAGATCGAAAAGCCAAGAAACTCTGGACGCGATACTGAAGTTCGTGAACAAGTACTACCAACAGAATCGCAATGCTCCTTCAATCATCGAAGTAGCCGACGGCGTCGGCGTGGGCAAAACAACTGCCTATCGGTATCTGCAGGAGTTAAGCGAGCGCGGCCTGCTTGAATACAGCAGAGGGATCGCTGCAGCTCCAAAGAGCGCCAAGATGAAGACAGCCTATGTATCCGCCCCGTTAGTAGGCTCCATTCAGTGCGGCTGCCCCGAGGAGGAACAGGAGATGGTCGAGGAGTATGTCAGCCTGCCTGTTTCCATGTTCGGCAACGGAGAGTTTTATATTCTTCGTGCCAAGGGAGATTCTATGGTCGACGCCGGAATCGAAGAAGAGGATCTGCTTGTTATCGAGCGCAATTGCCCTGCTTCCGAAGGGGATATAGTCGTTGCGCTCGATCCCGAAAACCAGAATACTCTGAAACGGTTTGCCGGTTATGACGAGGACTCCGAGAGCTACCTTCTGGCCTATGAGAACGAGAAGAAATATCCCGGAAAAGTCATCAGGGTCAAGAGCTTCAAAGTTCAGGGAGTCGCCCGTCATGTGATCAAGTCCCTCTAATAATCAAGCGATGGGAGATGTTTTTTCATGAGTGCAGTAGATGTAAGGTGCCCTGCCTGCGGCACGGTCAACAAGTCTGTGGACTTAGAAGAGACAGACGGATGGATGGAATGCGAAAGTTGCGGAGAGGTTACGCAGCAGATGAAGTATGTCACCACAAGGCGTGTGCCCCGCTATGAGCTGAATGAGGTTAAAGTACTTGTTCCTCTTTCGCAGAAATAAGAGTAAAGGAGTACGGCGATGCTGGATTGGATTATTTACTCCTGGTATTGCCCGAACTGTAAGGAAGAAGTTGCGGGGCTGAAAGACAAGAAAAACCAGATAAAAGTAAAATGCAGCCGGTGCGGAGCTGAGATGATCCGCACGATTGTAGGCCGGAGGCACGATGTAATCGACATCTACGCTCCGGCTGGTGAGAAACACCAAGATGCAGAAGTGCAGCTGAGCTAAGTACAGCTCGCATTACCCGCAGAAAAGAAGGGCGTGATATGAGAACCTATGGAACGAACCTACATCTGCATTGATCTCAAGTCATATTACGCATCCGTAGAATGTGTTCATCGGGGACTCGATCCGCTTAAGGCAAACCTGCTGGTAGCGGACGAGTCCCGATCCGACCAAACGATCTGTTTGGCGGTCTCCCCCTCTCTGAAGGCAAAGGGCGTCCCAGGACGGCCAAGGCTCTTCGAGGCAAAGCAGAAGATCAGGGAGTACGAGATCCGCTGCCATACAAAGGTCGACTATATTATCGCAGTACCGCGGATGGCAGAATACGAAAGGATCTCCGCTCAGATCTACAGCATTTACCTGCGATACGTGGCGCCGGAAGATATCCACGTCTATTCCATTGATGAATGCTTTATAGACTGTACCTGCTATCTCCACGCATACCGAAAAGAAGCCGAGAAGCTGAATACCAATGCGGCTCATATCATGGCAATGACGATGATAAGAGACGTGCTGAAAACGACCGGCATCACAGCTACCGTCGGGATCGGCACAAACCTCTATCTGGCGAAGGTGGCAATGGACATAGTCGCCAAGAAGCAGCCGGCGGATAAAGACGGCGTCAGGATTGCAGAACTCAATGAAGACTCGTACAAGTTCCTGCTGTGGGATCACAAGCCGCTCACCGATTTCTGGCAGATAGGTCACGGAAAGGCCAGGCGGCTTGAAAAAGCATACATGTTTACGATGGGCGATATCGCAGCTCGCACACAATGGGATGAGGAGTTCTTCTACAAGACCTTCGGAATTGACGGTGAGATCTTGGTCGATCACGCCTGGGGTATAGAGCCTGTTACGATGGCAGATATTAAGTCGTATAAGAGCGACGGACACGGCCTCAGTAACGGGCAGGTACTTCCAAGACCGTACAAGTACCAGGAGGCACGGCTCGTTTTTCGTGAGATGATTGAAGTGCTCTGCACGGATATGTTCTCGAAGAACCTTGTGTCGCCTGCATGCTCATGGTGGGTCTCGTATGACTATAAGAGTCTGGAAGCCTGTCCCTTCTACGACGGCCCGCTGAGCATCGACTTCTACGGACGCCTCCACCCCAAACACAGTAACGGCACCGTGAAGCTGCCGACCGTCACGAACAACATCCAGATTATCACGGCGCCGCTGCTGAAATCCTTTGATGACAAAACGGATCATCGGCTGCTTTATCGAAGGCTGGGAGTCTGTGCAAATGACGTAAAGGAAGACAGCGGAGTGTTTCAGCTTAACATGTTTATCGACTATGAAGCTCTCGAGAGAGACAGAAAACTCCAGGGAGCCATGCTTGAAGTACGCAGAAAATTCGGATCAAATGCCTTGTTTAAGGGGATGAACCTTATGGAAGGCGCCACCACATTAGAAAGAAATCAGCAGATAGGCGGTCATAAAGCCTGAGTCGCTTCCTGCTGATGCAGGAGGTAAACTCAAGTGAGCAGCATAGGCGTTATGGCGATGCCTGCCGACTTTCGCTATCGGGACGTATTTCTGAAAGGAAAGCCGCAGCATGATCGCTTTGACCTGTTTCGCATTCGGCATCCAAGCATGGATGTCGGTCGCAGAGCAAAGATATTCTCCCCCTTCGACGCGCTGAAGGGATTCAACGAAGCCATTGCTTCAAAGGATGTTCTGTACCGTGAGCGCGTTGAATTGAGCGATGAAGATCGAACCGAGCTGGATCGCAGACTCCGTATTCTCAAAGGGCTCACATACAACGGGCATATGGCTCGTGAAAACCGCGTTAAGATAACGGTGTTATTCTATGTCCCCTGCCTCGATGAGCATAACGAGGCATTCGGAATCCGTGGACGCTATCGGAAGATAACAGGCATCTGCTGGAATGTAGATGAAATCTACGGAAGCATTCTTGTAGATAAGACACGGATCAGCTTTGATGATATCCTTCGGATCGGGAATGCGGACGGTGTTTTTCAGAAGGACTGGTCAACCGAATACCCGGTAGACTGAATCAGTTAGGAGTGATAGCCCATGTGCACAAGATTCTATGTGGAGCCTGACACGGAAGAAATCCGAGAGATCATTGCCGAAGTGCAGCGGTCTCAGTTGTCCGGCAAGTTTATCAAAGCAGGAAATGCGATCCTGACTTCAGGCGAGATCCGCCCGACAAATGTTGTGCCGGTCATTGCTCCCAGCAGAGCAGGAAGAAGAACTGCTTTCCCAATGAAATGGGGATTCCAGATACCAGGCAGGTCGCTTCTTGTCAACGCAAGAGTGGAAACGGCTGCTGAGAAGCCAACGTTCAAAGAGGCTTGGGAGAAGCACCGTTGCATCGTCCCGGCTTCCTGGTACTATGAATGGGAGCATCTGACAGGAAACAGCGGTCAGAAAAAGGTCGGGGACAAATATATGATCCAGCCGAAAGGTTCCTCCATGACATGGCTTGCCGGATTGTACCGCATTGAAGACGGGCTCCCTGTTTTCACTTTATTAACCAAGGAGCCTACGGAGGATCTGAGAAGAATCCACGACCGGATGCCGCTGATCCTGCCGGAAGATCGGATTGATGAATGGATCAATCCCCTTACAAATCCGAAGGACATCCTTCGGTACTCCATAACAGACATGGTTATGGAAAAGGCTGTATAAGCCGCAACAATCTGCTTTGCGAGGTGAGGCCATAATGGTCTATACAAGTTTGAACCGCATCCAGTTCGGAAACGGTGACGTCAGCGTCATGGTCTCAATGGCAGGAACGAGAAAAGAGCCTCAGGCCATGCTCGTATTCCAGAACCGGGAACCGACAAAGATCGGAAGGATCGATGAAGACGCCGATCTCAGCAGAACCAAACTCGGCGCCTATAACCCGAACAAAGACATTGCGATGCTGTTTTCAAAGCCGGAGAGCATCGACTGCGTGATATCCGCTCTCCTGGCCGTTAAGAAAGTCACATTCGGAAAGAACAATCTGGCACACATCTATCTGGATGAGAAGCCTGCGATAGATTAAGAAAACGGAGGGTTGGAAATGACAATGCGTGAAGCCTTTGTAAAAGAACGCAATGACGCCCTGTTCAGCATGGACAGGAAGAAGATCGAAGCGTACTGCGCCAAGCATGGCGATACCGAAACCGCCGAGCTGCCGGATCAGTTATTCTGGGCCGGTGTATATAAAGCAATCTGCGCGATCCGCAACGCACCCGAAGATAAAGTGCGGGAAGCTCGAACATGGCTTACGTCTCATGGTTTCTCAGACACCATAAGACTCTAAACTAAAACCAAATCAACGGCAAAACGACGGAATGGCTGAGATGAAACAGGCTGCATAAGTCCATCTCCAGGTCACTTGACCGTGCGGCAGCAATGCCCGAACATTCACCGGTAGTTATTCCAGACATACGTGAGAGGCCACCGGCAAGGTAAGACACTATAGCTCTGTCTATAGGGTCTGCCTTGTCGGTGGCCTTTTTCTTTTTGCCGCCGACGCCCAACAAATACATATTCGCAGCCTGAAGTACAAAGGCAGAGGATACAAATACGCTGATCTCGATTTCTTTGAGAAAGCCGTATAGGTACCCTTAGATTTCTGCACCCTTTTTCAGGTCTGCGGCAATCGGAGTCCTTTTCGCCAGCGTGATTTGTGTCCTACCTGTCACGCCAGGCGGAAAGGACTTTTATGTTGTGTCATTGGCTCTGCTATGTGGCTGAATACCCGTGATCTCCGATTTCGATTCCACACCACAAATCGAAATCAAAAAGGAGATCACAAAATGGCAATCAATTTTGGCGCTGAATATAAGCGCTTTGAAAAAGAAATGGCAAAGAAGCATGAGCTGTATGCTCAGCTCGGTATGAGTCAGGAGCAGATTGATGCTCTTGATGAATTCGACAAGGAGGAATTCCTCTCAGACAACACCTACAAGCGGCACGTTCAGTCCCTGAGTATTGATGAAGACTCCGGAAACCCCGAAGATCTTCATCCGCTGTTCAAGAAGTTTGGCGACGTACTTTCTGTCGAGCTCAAAGTGACCTTTCGGGACAAATACGCATGGCTGGACGAGATATCTTCCCCTGAACTCATAGGAAAACTTCTCTCTCTTGCGCCAGAGGATCTCGAATTGCTGGACGCTTACGTCTTCGGAGAGAAGACCCAGGTTGAACTTGCGAAAACAAACGGGATTTCACAGAAGAACATCTCAAAAAAGCTCAATCGCATAAGGCGTTTTTTAGCCGGAGACTGAATTCAAATCAGTTTTTTCAAGTTTTTTCGGCAAGGGGTATATTTTCGCCTTTCTCGTGCTCTACCAAGTGAGAGGATCTTTTTTCTCTCGTTTGGTCTTTGACAACTGAATAGTCTGGATGCCGAGGGAACTCCCTCCTCTGTCCGAAAGGACAAGCTGCCGGATGTGAGCGCCAGGACTCCGCAAAACCAGCGGACGAGCGATACATCACACGTCGGGTCGGCCGGAAAACAGTATCGGCCGATTGGCGATGACAAGAGGTGGGCGAATAATGATACTTCTGCAAGGCAATGCAGCTCGCCGGAAGGCGGGATAAGTATGTTACGGGTTGGAATGGATACCCGCTACGGCTTATATGATCCCGGTTGCTGAGAAAAGAGTCTCAGCATGGATACTGTCGGGAACTCCGCATCCACCCTATATCAGCAGATTTCTTTTTTCTGCTGTGTCCGTCGGGGCCGAGAGAAATAGACGGATCTCAACCTACCACAAAATTACGAAAAGAAATTTGGTGGCAGAACTACTGTGCAGGAGCGGTAACGCTCCTGCATACCATTCTGCTACCAAACACCCCGAGAGAAGGAGGATCTTCAACATGTTTGAAATCACATATAACGACAGCGATACTCTGCAGAACTTCATAGACGCGGATAAAGCCTACCACGGAGCCGTTTACGACTTCACCTTTGAAGGAAGGTTTATCGTCTATCATTTCTTCGTAAAAGACACCGCCCGGTATGTCGCCCTGGACAGCATGACGGGATACGGCTCCGAGATTACCCGCAGAAGAAAAGACAATCTCTTCGATACCCGCAGTTATCACAGCATGACGCCGATGGTGCTTGACTCCATCAAATACACCGGCGACAAACGGTATCTGAATGTAATCGTCAACAATCCTCTTGAGGCGATTGAGTCCATCTTCCGCACGATCCTTCCCGAGTATGGATTCACCGTTCGAGAGGATCAGATCAAACTCAGCCAGGACATGTACCTTGGGCTCACCGGAAAACAGGTCGCCATCTGCGAAGCGGAAGTCGGCACCGGCAAAACGCTTGCTTACCTGATCGCATCTTTCGTTGCAAAGGAGCGTTACGCAGCGGAGTATGGTTTCAATCTCCCCGTTACGATCAGCACATCCAGTATCGAGCTTCAGAAGATGATCGTAGAAAAGGAAGTGCCGCAGCTCTCCCGCATGCTTCAGGATTACGGTCTGATCAAGCACCCGCTCTGTGCTGTGGTTCGCAAAGGCAAAGAGCACTACTTCTGCAAAGCCCGCTACTACGATTACCTCAGCAAGATTATGGATCACAAGGAGAAGTACCGGAGCATGCTCGACTATTTCACGGCGAATAAAATCGCGGTTCGAGCTTTCGATCTCGACCTGTGGGACATGCCTGCCGCCATCAAAGGCAAGGTTTGCGTCAAAGGCAGATGCAGTCATTGCGAATACAGAGATGACTGCCGTTACTCCTGCTATGTGAAGGCAGCCAATGATAAAGGCGCCGTTGATTTTCAGGTAACCAATCATAATATGTTTCTGACCAGCATCAAGGCGTCCGATGGCGAAGCGACTTCCGGAATCATTCAGAGAAGCCCTTACGTGGTGATCGATGAGGCCCACAAGCTTCTCGAAGCGGCGCAGGCAACCTTCGGCGAACAGTTCTCCGAAGGGATGATCCAGAAGTATATCAACTCCGTCAGATACCTCAAATCCGAAAGAGTCAAAGAGGATGCGTACAACTACTTCCTGGATAAAGCGAAGAAAACCAACCAGCAGCTCTTCGCCATGCTTCGCAGGATGATCCCTGACGGCGAGTTCAATGATGAGCGCACCTTTGGTATCACGATTCCCGATGCAGGCGTCTCCCTCATCCTCCGCCTGGCAGAAACGATTGCCATGATCGAGGCCGGCCGGAAGCCCCATAGAGGAGCATACGAGATGGACGGCAAAAGGATCATCAAGGTGCTGGAGCAGTTTGTGCGGCAAAACGACAGCAACGTCTGGCTCGAATTGGAAGACGGGAACAGCCTTTCTCTGTGCTGCTGCCCGCGGAACATGGCAGATGTGATGGAGAAGAATGTGTGGAACCGATCCGTCAGCTATGTCCTGACCTCCGGTACCATGAGCGATGGGAGGGACTTTTCGTTCTTCAAGAAGGAAAACGGAATTGCCCGCCTCTCCAAACACCTCGTGAGCGAGTGCTCGACTGCCTCCCCCTTTGACTATCAGAACCATACCAGGATGTACATCCCCGAAGACATGCCCGCGCCGGATAACAAGAGTGATGACTATATCAATGCCATCACGGAAAGAATCCTCCGGCTCATCGATGCGACCAACGGTCACACCGCCATTCTGTTCACATCGTATAAAGTCCTGCAGGCCGTGTACGAAAGAGCCATTCATCAGCTCGGCAAGTACGAAGTGTTCTGCATGACAAGGAACAACAGGAAGGTCATCAGTGATTTCCGCAAGAGCAGGAACGGCGTTCTGTTTGCTTCCGGCTCTATGTGGGAGGGCGTGGATTGCGTCGGTGACGGGCTCTCCTCCGTGATTATCGTCCGTCTGCCGTTCCCTCTGAGATCGGCAGCAATGGAGCAGAAGAAGGAAGCAGTTGCAGATGTAGCAAAGTTCGTCCATGAATATGCCGTCCCCGAGATGCTGATCAAGCTCCGCCAGGGCGTCGGAAGACTGATCCGCTGTGAGACAGACACCGGCGTGATTTCGATCCTGGACTCCCGAGCCGCTACAGGCAGCTATGTTCCGAGAGTGAAAATGGCTCTCCTCAAGTATCCGACCGTGGATTCCGTTGAGGAGGTTAAATCCTTCATGGAGAGTGTGAAGGGAGAAGATTACTATGCCTGACGCCTACAAGCCGGATATGGGAGAGTCCTCGCCGAAAAGCGAGGACTCTCCTGTGATCACACACATTGAAACAAACATCTTCGACATCGAGGAGATCTATCCGAACTGCACAGTGCAGGTGCTCCGCAACAGCGTCACCGGCGAGGTCAGTGTCGGATGGTGGAAGAACGGAGAGTAGCCCATGCTATCTGAAGTACAGACGAAAAGCGCCAATTATCTCCGCATCATCGCTGTCCTTAAAGCCCTGCGAGAGCGAGGATACATTAACGACAAGGAATATGCCAGGGCAAAGAAATACTATCGCAAGCTCACAGGCGCCGATATTGTGATCGCGGATTAAAAAGATATTTCTTCCGATTTTCGCTGGACTTGTCAAGTTCCGTAGATATAATCTGTGTTGCCGACAAAAAGAGGTTTGCCCCAAAATGTAGGGCAAACCTCCCTAAAGGAAAGGAGGAAGACACATGGCTCAAGCAAAGCTGATTTCGCCGGTATCCAGGCAAGCATATGAGCGGACGAAGGTCGCAGCCTATTGCCGTGTTTCCTCCAATTCCGCAGACCAGCTCAACTCCTATGCCGCCCAGATCAGGGCGTATACCAAGCTGATAAAGAGCAATGACTCGTGGGAACTCGTCGAGATATTTGCCGATGAAGGACTCAGCGGTATGAAAGCTGAGAACAGAGTCGAGTTCCAGCGTATGATCGAGATGTGTGAGCACAAGCAGATCGATCTGATCATCACCAAGTCTGTTTCCCGATTCGCCCGAAACGTGAAAGAGGCTCTGGAATATGTCCGAAAGCTCAAGCTTCTCGGCATCGGCGTCCAGTTTGAAAAAGAAGGCATCTACACCCTGGCGCTGGGCGATGAGATGCTGCTCAACACATTTTCCGCCATCGCGCAGGAGGAGTCAAAGGCGATCTCACAGAACCAGCGGCTCTCCATCGTAAAGCGGATGGAACGAGGCGAATATGTTGACAGCAACGCCCCATATGGGTTCCGACTGCAGGACAAAAAGCTCGAAGCCTTTGACCGGGAAGCCGATGTAGTACGCTACATCTTCCAACAATATTTGAGTGGATGGTCGACCAGTGAAATAGCAAGGGATCTGACCGAAAAAGGCATCCAGACCAAGCTCGGCAAAGAGCAGTGGCGATCCACAAAGATATCCTATATTCTCTCCAATGAGCGTTACGTGGGTGACTGCAGATATCAGAAGACATATCGAGACACCACCGTTCCGTTCAAGCAGTCGAAGAACCGCGGTCAGGAAGATATGTTCTATGCCAGCGAAACTCATGATCCGATTATAGACAGGGAGTCCTTCGAGAAGGTTCAGGCATTGCTGCAAGACCGGAAGGAACGGTTTTCAAAGTCCGAACAACTGAATATCTATCCTCTAACGAGCCGCATTCGGTGTTCCGAATGCGGCTCGGTCTTTCGCAGGAAGGTTCGGAACGGAGCAATCAAATGGGTATGTGCCAGACACAGCGCCGACACCCATGCCTGCCCTTCGGGATACTACAGTGAAGAACGGATTTATGACGGATTCATCACCATGGTAAACAAGCTCCGATTCGGAGAAGAACGGATTCTCGACCAGGTGATCGCAAAGCTTGAAACGGCTGCAGCCCTGTATAAGCGCAATAATATCTCTGCCGGAAAGATGAGCCAGAGCATTGCCGAACTGAACGCAAAGCTTGTCATGCTCGAGCAGCTCCGCTCAAAAGGCTACCTTGCCATAGAGGTATATCAGTCACAGACCAGGGACATCCAGAAGCAGATCAGCAGCCTGAAATCTGAGCGGAGGAGTGCCTTTGAATCCACGATTCAGACTATGCTCGATGAGGTCTTGAAGATGAGATCACTGCTCAATGAAATAGAGGAACCCCTCGAGGAGTTCAATGACAAGCTGTTTCACGAACTCGTCAAGGGCATCGAAATAAATAAGCAGGACGAAATGACCGTCACTTTCCTTGGCGGCCTGAAATTCACTGAGCTGATATAGGAGCAAGCCATGAAGAAGACACGCTTTATTCCATACGGATACACCATGCGAAACGGACGAACCGTCATTGAGCACGGCGAAGCTGACATTATCCGATATATCTTCGACGAGTACATCAAAGGAGCCTCTCTCAAAGATCTGGCCGAAGAACTGACAGCTCGCAAAGTGCCTTATACGGAGAAGACGGAAGTATGGGATAAAGCGAGAATCGCAAGAATCATCGACAACGCCAAATACACAGGCTCCGAGATCTATGACCCCATCATCGATGAAGATACGTTTGAGGAAGCAGCGGCGGCAAAAGCAGCCAGACTGCGCAACCAAACTAAAAGTGAATGCGAAGGCATCACTTTAATGCGGGATCGAATCCGATGCGGTCAATGCGGCGCTCCGATGGTACGGCATATCTGCTCCAAACGAAAAGTTAAAGAAAGCTGGACCTGCACTAATGACGCCTGCGGATGCCGAGTAAGAATCAGCGATACCGATCTTCTGATGAAGGTCACACTCCTCATGAATCGAGTTATCGAAAACGCCGATCTCATGGTGCCGAAACCGATAAAGAGAGTGAAAGACTCCCCCGCGGTGCAAAGACTGCAGAATGAGATCGACAATGAGCTCTCCGTGGAGCAGCCAAGTGAAAAGTTCATCGCCTCCCGCATCTGCGAGATAGCAAGCCAGCTTTACAGAGAGACAAACGCAAAGGAGCAAATCGCCGCCCGCATCGCTCAGAAGCGGGTCATGCTCATGAACCCTCAAACAGAGTTCAACTCAGTCTACTTCACCGATCTTGTTGAGAATGTGATCCTCGAGGCTCCCGCCAGAGTGTCCCTTCTCACAAAGACCGATGTTCAAATAAGCGAAGGAGAACCCGATCATGGAAGTCAAGAAAATACCGAAGAAGACGGTGACGCTGATTGAGCCGAAGCGGTCAATCCTCGTCGATAAAGAGAAATACCATCAGAAGCGCGTCGCCGCATACTGCCGTGTCTCGACGGACAGCGAGGAGCAGCTCACGTCCTATGTGAATCAGAAGAAGTTCTACACGGACATGATCGCCAGGAACACCGAATGGGAATTCGCCGGCCTGTACGCTGACGAAGGTATCTCGGGAACACGCGCAGATAAGCGCCCGGAGTTCAATAACATGATCAAGGCCTGCCTCGCCGGAAAGATCGACTATATCATAACGAAATCCGTCTCCCGCTTCGCCCGAAACACGGTGGACTGTCTGGACTATGTCCGCTTGCTGAGAGCCAGAGGAATCGGGATATTCTTTGAGGAACAGAACATCGATACACTGAAAAGCGACAGCGAACTGTACCTCGTCATATATGCGGGCTTCGCCCAGTCCGAATCCGAGAGCATCAGCAAGAACATCACATGGAGTTACCGAAAAAACTTCGAGGACGGCAAGCCCATCTTCATGTTCAAGAAACTGCTGGGTTACAAAAAGGGCGAAGATGGAGAACCCGTAATCGTCCCTGAGGAAGCCGAAATCGTGGAACGCATCTACACCATGTACCTGTCCGGAATGACGGTAGACGTCATCTCAAGGCAGCTTCAGTCAGAGCATATTGTGATCCCCGACAAGAAGTTCAGCTTCGGGAAGAACATGGTCATGAATATACTGAAGAATGAAAAGTACTGCGGAGACTGCATCCTTCAGAAAACCGTAACCGTTGACTGCATCTCAAAGACAAGGAAAAAAAACGAAGGCGAAGCCCCCATGTATATCGTGGAGAACAGCCATCCTGCAATCATCAGCAGAGAGATGTTCAATCGGGCTCAGGAGGAACTGAGCAAACGAAAAGCCCGATCTCCGCAATCACAGAAGACGGCGATTACCGCCTCCGGCAAGTATTCCAAGTACGCGCTGACAGACGTTCTGATCTGCGCAGAATGCGGAAGCCGGTATAAGCGCGTGACCTGGACGAGCCTCGGTCAGAAGCGGATCGTGTGGCGCTGTGTCAACCGTTTGGACAACGGAAAGAAGTACTGCCAGCACTCCCCGACACTGAGCGAACCGGCCCTGCAGGAAGCGATTGTGAGAGCCTTAAACAAGTTCAACGACGAGGACACCTCAACATACCTAACCCTGATGAAAGCCACAATCGGCGAAGCTATCGGCGCCAACGGCGGCTCTGATGAGATCGACCTGCTGGAACGGCGAATCGATGCCCTGAACAGCCGGATGCTGAAAATGGTCAGCGACAGCGTTGAGAGAGGCGCCGATATGGAGGAGAACGAAGATGAGTTCAAAACCATCTCCGAACAGATAGAGCAGCTCAACCGCAGAATAGAAGCCATCCGAAAGAGCGAGGGCAGCGATGAGGATCGGCAGGAACGCTTGAGCCTGATCCAAGCCACCATCGATCAGAGAGAAGCCCATCGTGACACATACGATGACGCCATCGTCCGTCAGATGATCGAGTGTGTCAAAGTCCACGAAGGAGGAAAGCTCACCATCATCTTCGGAGGCGGCTATGAGATAGAGGAACAGATCTGATCAGAGATCGTCCTCTTCGACTTCGGAGTCGTCATTCCAGTCCTCATCCGATACGGACGAATCCTCCAAGCCGGAGAAGATAGAAGACTCCCGTGCATGCAGCTTATTGATCGAAAGCCGCTGTGCGGGGCTTTTCTTCTTGCCGTTATATTCAATCAGCATCGCCTCCGCATAGCCCATCGAACCGGCATGTCTCTCTTTTGCTGTACGAACAAGCTGCTTGACGGAAACTGCGCCGACTTTCTCCTTGAAAATCTCGTCATTTAGCTGATCACCGAAGACAGAGATCAGCTTGGTGATTCCGTTGAGGATGTTGGCCGAGAAAGAGTTCATATCTCCTTCCCATGTGCCGATGCAGAGTCTTAGTACCCGGCTGAGCGTGTGATAGCCGTACTTCTGATAAATCTGCTCAAGAGTTGAAACGGCACAGATTACGCACGGTGCCTTTTTAGTGCCTATTTCAAGACCATATGACTCTACAAGGTCACGAATAATCAATTGGTCATCGTTCCCGGCTTCCAGATTTGCCAGGAACACTTCATACGGACTTAAGGGCTTGACGAACTTCTGCTGATTGGCGAAGATGTCAGCCTCGTGTTCATAGACGAGTTCTTCGTAGATCATGCACCACACAGGTGTATCCCGTGAGCCGGAAACCAGGGCCACAATCTCAATTGTGTGCTGGCCGTTGAACACATAGTTTACTCCGTCACGTCTGCTGACCTTCACGGGATTGATCTGATACAGATCAAAGTTTGCTGCGGCCCGAGCAATGTGGCTTTGAGAAAGATTCCGCTGGTATTTCTGATTGGATACCAGGTTCTTGATCGGGATCTTTTCAAAATGAACATTGGGGACAAATTGATTCAGATCTTCCATTCAGTCCTCCTTGATAGCGCCCAGCAGATCGCTCACGTGATCAGTCAGAGAAAGAAGCTGCCTGACGAGCCCTTCCCTTGCATGGGACGAGATGATGGACAAATCCGTTTGTTTCAGAACCCTGTCGATAGAGCTTGACCAGGAAGGAATGGTCAAAGCAAGACCGTTGATATCAGCGTCCGGGTCAAACGCAGGCATGTCTTTGATTGATGTAGCTGCCACAGTTCCTCTGGCGCCTTCCGACACTTCACTAATGGCATTTCTGCTTTGGTTATACTGGATGAATGGTTGCTGCATTTTTTTAATTCTCCGCTCGACCTTCTTTATCTCCGGCGGGCTTAGTTTAGAGAGTTCCACCACGTTTTTATGGGCTATCTTGTACTGCCCGGACAGTATTCTCGGAACAATTTCTGCATCTTTCTCCGCAAGAGCGTCCATAGCCCTTGCATATATGGCATATTTTTCGACAGTACCCTTGGATATATGATTGTCCTTTGCAATTCTCTCGGCAGTCTTACTGCGAGAGTGCGTCTCTTCATCTTGCTCCTGGGGAGCGATGACGACCGCCTCATCAAATGTGCTGTACTGATTATTTCCATTTGGATTCTTGACTGCTCCGGCCAGCTTCTCAGCCTCAAATTGCTTGCCTATCAGATACTTCCGAGTTTCCTCGGAGATATTCCTTCTGCCAAGCTGATTGGCGCAGATCCAGGCGATTGCTTCCGCTTCGCAGGAGAAGTCCATCTCAAGGACAGCAAAGGGAATCTGATGCCGCATGCATATCTCGTAGCGATTATGACCGTCAACGATAACCCCGTTCCACGTGATGATCGGATCACGGCAGCCGTCGGATAGGATGTTCTGTTCAAGCTGAAGGTATTCCTTCCTCTGAAGCGGCCGGATCAGATTCTTGAATTTCGGTTCTATCTTTAACGGTCTAATGGTTTTCTCATCCATAACGATTCCTACCGATCCATTCTCTGTAAAGTCTTAAGGGAGAAGACAGCCACTTTCAGCGATGGGATGACACTGCCTGTGAGCCGATATGCGCCGCCGTCTTCGATCCCCGGCTCCACTTCCCGCAGCTTCCGTATAAAAGGCCTGCTGTAGATCTCATAAGAGTTTTCCGAATGCATGCGCTTCTCTACGATGCGGTGTGTCTGTCCTCCTGACATTTCCTTTTCAACGGTCTGAATTGCTACCACACCGTCGTCCGGATTCACAAGGAGTTGAATATACCTCGGCTCTCCGAGCTGACGGAACAACGCTTTGTGAATGCGGATGCCATACTTCTTGGTATCGACCGCCATCGTCACTACCGCATTGCATGTATCACTCATGGCCGCACCTCCGGAGAATACTGCTGCGAGGGTGCCTGCGGATCAGCAGTGTCCTGCTTTACCTCATCTGCAGCCTCGGAAGCAGATGTGTCCTTAATGGAGTAAATCGCATACCCATCGAAAATGTTGATCTGCATTGACTGCTGATGCTCCTTATAAGGCAAACCGAACTGATCCTGCCATCCTGCAGGGAATACAGGCGTCCTTGACGTTTTCGGCTTGGAGCCTTCAGGGAACGTGCGCTGGTAAGTCTCAGTCGCATTGAGGTCGAAAGCAATCATGTACTGCCCATTTGCATGAATGAGCCTGCCGAGAAGCTTATACCGATAGTCGGGATTCCATTCCATGAGAGAGACAATCTTGGCAAAGAACAGTTTGCATGTGGTCTGTTTGGGTTTCCTCTTGCCCTTGCTTATACTGCACCAGGCAAAGGAGTCCCTCGCGTTTTCTGCACATGGACGCAGAGCCATGATCTTCGTGTTCCGATTGACCAGCACCTGTACAAAGTTGGTGTCAGGGAACTTATTCAGACAAGCGCTGTTTACGTAGAACCTGCAGTTATTAAAAGTGACCGCGGGCTCCGCTAAGTGAGCGAAGAACTCTCTTCGCACTACCTGGAAGCCGTCAAAATCGAAATCAGCGCCCATGTCGATGATCTCGTCGCCCTTTTCCAACAGAGGAGCCTCGGGATTCACCCGTTCCTTGACCTCCGCAACCTGATACACCGCAGCAGGCTCGCCCATACGGTATTCATCATTCCAAGTTTCCATTGCTTACCTCCTGTGGCATAACGCCGCCTAATTCGTGCGTGATATACTGTTTCAATTCATCAAAGCCGGTGACGTTTAACTTCTTTCCCGTTTCAAAGAGCTGCCCCTTGATTCGCAGTTCCCAATCTGACTTCGTCATACTGGCAAGTGACGAAAAGGGCTGCTCATGAAGATAAAACTCTTTACCGAATGTGCGAGTCCACTGAGCCGGAATAGCTCGAATGTGTTTCCCGATCGGTGTGAGAGGCTGGACGCTGCTTGCCCCGCCCTCGCCGGACTCCTTGGTGGGAAGGACATATGACTTGAAAAAGGCCTCAGAGTCTTTAGCGTCGAAGATATACGCAAGTTCTCCTTCGCCTTCAAAGAGAAACCCTGTCATGCGGTATTTGCATTCGGTATTCCAGCCAAACAGAGAGAACACAGTGTCACTGAACGCGGCTGAAGGAATGTCCCTTGGCTTCGGTCTTCCTCCGCATGTCTTGGAGATGAGAACTCCATTGCGGTTGGACGCATCTGTCGGCCGAACTGCAAACTTCATCTCCACGGGATTGATGAGCAGCTCCACAAAGTTCTTCGTTCCGAACTTTTTGATACACTCCGTGCTGAACTTGATCTTACGATCTTGAAATGTCACGGTTGGATAGGTATATCCCCCGAAGAACTCCGTCCTTGTAATCTCAAAGCCGCGAAGATCGAAGTCACCGGCTTCCACCTGAATGGTCATCTCCTCCGGCTCCTGCGACTCGGACGGTACATTGTCGTCCTCGATGTATACGCTTTGCGCCGCATTCATGTAGTCCGCTTCTTTGAATCCGGCCCAGCGAGGATTGATAGTGACAAAACCTTTCAGAACGCCACTGTCGATCACGCGCAGCTCCGGAAGGATTGACTTATTCCCATACTTCGCATTGTCGAGCATCCGCTGAACAGCATTAAAATCATCCCGAGACACAATTGCCGTGTGATGATTGAAGTACCAGCTCTGCGGCTTCTCTCCGCAGTTCTTCAAAGTGCGATGAGTGCGGTAGTTTTCGGTATAGGTCTTGCGGGTCAGAACATCACCACAGTGACGCTCATTGCGAAGTACTGAAGCGACGCCGCTGGCTGTCCAGCATAGCTTTCCGAAATAGGACAGCCGCTCCTGTGCAATGAGAGTATCCGCAATCTGCTGTGTGGAATAGCCGTACAGATACATATAGAACATGAGCTTGACCGTCGGCGCCTCTTCAGGATTAACCTGAAGTTCTCCCTCCTCGTCATGGGTATACCCGAACAGTTTGGGAGTAAGAGGGATGCCATGATCCAATCGCATCCGCAGCGACGTTTCCATGCTGCGGCTTCGAGTATGCGACTCCTCTTCTGCCATTGTTGCCTGGAAGGTTAGCGCCATCTGCGAATCATCGTTGAGAGAGAAGATCGCCTCAGACTCGAAGAACACGCCAACCCGAGGTTTGAGCTCCGCAAGATTACGAACCGTACCGATGAAGTCCTCCACGTTTCTTGCGAATCGGGAGACGGATTTGGTTATGATCATGTCGATCTTCCCGGCTCGGCAGTCGGCAATCATTCTATTAAACTCATCCCGCTTTTTGAGGGAAGTACCACTGATACCTTCGTCAGCGTAGATCTTAACCAGCGTCCAGTTCGGATGCCGAGTAACGAACTCTTCATAATACTTTTTCTGCAGCTCATACGAAGTGGTCTGCCTGACGTCATCCGTCGAGACACGGACATAAATCGCAACCCGCTGGTTGACGTCATTGTCGTAATAGTCTGTCTGCTTTTTCGCCGGAATGAACAAATAGTTTTCCGGGTCGATGGTTACGTTGTACCGCTTCTTAACCTTCTGCTTCTGCTGTTCTTTCCGACGCTTGCTATCGGTATCAAGCATCTTCTACACCTCCCATTAAGAGCGGAAGTTCTTCCGCCTCATCCTCCGGCAGCACTTCCCAATCTCCTGAGGGAAAGAACTCCCTGTCATGATTGTCATGCTGGTAATAGGAGGCAAGCGTGAAGATGTTCTCCGAAACAAAGTAGATCCCGACCGGTTTTTCAAGAGCAGCAAGCATACGAGTCAGGATCGTAATCTCATAGTGCTTTTTCGAAACATTAGATACCTTTTGCGTGATGATCAAGTCCACCTTTCCGGCGAAGCAGTCACTCAGCAGCCTGCACCACTCTTTTGCACTTTCCATATTAGGAGCTGTTGCTCCTTCATCAATATAGAAATCTACCAGCTCCCAATTGGGACAAAGCGCCATCGTATCCTGATACTGCCGGATGTGGTATTCAAGATAGTTGTCGTGTTTCGTCTGATTGAAGTAGCGAATATAGATGCCGACACGATAGCGACGCCTGGGACTCGGCTGTTCGTGCCGGATGGTTTTTAACCAAGCCTTGTGCTCGACGATCTGCTGATCCACCTCATAGTTCCCTGTAAAGGGTACTGAGAAATCGGGAGTTACTTCGGCTTCGGCAAGTTTTTTGAATACTTCCAGCTCTTCCGGCATGGTATGCACCTCCATATGACATCGGGATAAGCACATTTTATCGGCTAAAGCCGAAAAAAAGAATAAACCGAGGGTCAAGTAAATGACTCTCGGTTAATGAAAGGCAAAAAAATAACAGGTCGGAGCGATCTGACCTGTTAGTAATCCGTATTCGGTTTAGGGGAATGCATGGACTTCTTAACTTCCTTGACGATTTTGAGAATTGACTCGATCTCGGTCGGCGTACAGTCCTCAAGAAGTTCCGCAAACTCGCTTTTATAGATGTTGTTCACCTCGGGGATATCCGTGCGGAGAAGGACGTCAGCGGAAACCTGCAATGCCTCGACAATTCCAATGAAAGTAGTGAGCCGCATAGAAGACTTGCCCGTCTCGATATCGCTGACCTGAGACAAGGAGATATTCGCCTTATCCGCAAGATCGGCCTGGCTCATCTTCTTATTGGTTCGGATATCACGGATTCGTTTTCCGATTTCTATGACTTCCTCCGACCGCGGATTGCTTCTCACTTCTCTCACCTCCATTTCGGGTTAACCATAAACCCTAATAAAATTATATCGGGATTACGCCAAGTATCTATAGCGATAACGCCATGTTATCGGGTTAACGCTATAATAAAACCAACTTTATTTTTGGAGGTTTTATTATGGCAATCAACTTCGTACAAATCGGCAAACACATCGGAGAGATCAGAAAGCGTCGAGGCCTCTCTCAGCAGAAGCTCTCGGAAATCATCGACAAGTCTCCAACCTATGTCAGCTACATAGAAGGCGGGCTGAAGTGCATGAGTCTCGACACCTTCGTCTCCATTGCGAATGCTCTCCAGGTATCAGCGGACGAGCTTCTCAAGGACAACATCGAGAACAACATCAAGGTGGCCAACCACGAATTTGCTTCCCTGATCGCGGACTGCAGCGAATACGAGAAGCGAGTCCTTCTATCGATGTTGAAGACAGCAAAGACAGCCATGCGGGAGAACCGCCACCTTCTGATGACTCGGCGTAAGTAAATTATATGGACACATTTTGAGAGACGCAATCGACCGAAAGTCAACGACTTCACTCCTGGTTTATGGATTCAAAGTTGGCCTGGTCGGTTTATTTCTATTCTCTCTGGACTTATGCGAATGCCGCCGGTATTGTATCTTGCTGACAGAATTACATTTTCGCCGAATCCTATTACATTTTCGGGAAAACCGAGATTTTTCAAGGGCTCATCAGTATAATAAAGTGCGAAAGGATGATGAACGATGATCTATTTCACGGGCGATATCCACGGCGCTGTCGACGGTATCGCTGACTTTATAAATAAAATACATCCCACCATGGAGGACGTGATCGTTCTCCTGGGGGATGTAGGAGCAAACTATTATACAGGCCGCAGGGACAACCTGCTGAAAGCCTTTCTCAATGACGCCGGAACGGTGTTCCTCTGTATCCACGGAAACCATGAAAGGCGTCCGACCACCATACCGGGATATGTTGAAACAGAGTGGCATGGCGGAAAAGCATGGGTTCAACCCGAGTATCCCAATCTAATCTTTGCCAGGGATGGCGAGATCTATACGCTGAACGGACTACGCTATCTTGTGATCGGCGGCGCCTACAGTGTGGACAAGTACTACCGTTTAAGCCGCGGCTGGGGCTGGTGGCCTGACGAGCAGCCATCACCTGAGATCAAGACATTCGTAGAGCAGCAGATCAAAAGCAAGCCCTTCGACATAGTCTTGTCGCATACCTGCCCGTTCAAGTATGAGCCAACCGAGATGTTTCTCGGTTGGATCGATCAAAGCACCGTGGATGACAGCACAGAGCGTTGGCTTGATACCATCGAAGAAGCAATTGAGTACAAGGCGTGGTTCTGCGGACATTGGCATACGGACAAGAGGATCGACAAAATGCACTTCCTGTTCCATTCCTTCGAATCCGATGAACAGTTCAAACAATCAATGGAGGATTGAACTATGAGAAAACTGCCCTCACTGACTGAGATGGAGCATATCACGTCCAAGGAGTTTGGAGAGAACATGGACGCCATTCTGGATCGGATTTCGAATGAAGATATTGCTCTCATCATCGATCATAATAGCAAATCTTACGTTCTCTGCCCGGCGAGCTGGTTTGATCTCCGCGAGCTGAAGCATCTGGAGCTGATGGTCAGAAACGCTGTGCAGTTTGTTGTCTCCGTTGATAACTCCGATCTGACGGAAACTGTGCAGATGGTCAAGGATGTGGCTCCGGCTCTCTCGCCGGAGTGTATCGGCAGTCTCCTTGAACTGATCAACGGTAGAAATGCCACGGCAGGCGATAATGAGTGGGATGAACTGCGACAGGCTTTAGAAGCAGCTCTTCCGACAACAGAAAAAAGGAATGATGAAAATATACCATGATTTACTATATCGCGGACATGCACTTCGGACACAAGAACGTGCTCCGCTTTGACAACCGCCCCTTTGCGGATACGGAGCTGATGGATGAGGTGCTGATTCACAACTGGAATGAGCGCGTCACAGACGAGGATACAGTCTATGTTCTTGGCGACGCCTTCTGGAAGAATGAAGAAAGCAGCGTGAAGATCATCCAGCGGCTCAACGGTCACAAGCACCTGATCCGAGGCAATCATGACCGAGTCCACGGCCGGCTGAGATTCCATTGGGAGAGCATCGAGCAGTATGCTGAAATCAATGACGGGAATACGCTGGTCATCATGAGCCACTATCCCATCATGTTCTATAAGAATCAGCACTATGGCTCCGTCATGCTCTACGGTCACGTACATAATACCCGAGAATGGCAGCTTGTAGAAAAGTGGAAGCACGAGCAGTGGGATATGGGCATTCCGAGCAGGCTGATCAACGTAGGGTGCATGATGGACTACATGAGATACACGCCCCGCACTCTTGAAGAACTGCTGGACGCCAATCCGATGCCGATATTCGACAGAATTCGACAAGTTGGGACACCCTTCGACAGCCCTTCGGAGGACTCATGTAATGGATAACCAAGATAAGCTCATTGATGACGTTGAAGTCATCGCAAAGAAGATAAAAGAACTTCATGATTTAGCCTATGTCCGGTACTCCCGATTGGTGGATGCGGTGCTGGCCGACAGCCTAACGGATGAGAAACAGATTGAGCACATTCTTGACGGCATTTTAGACTTCGGAGATGACCTGCGCTTCCTGGAATTATCCAAGAAGCTTTGCCGCCATATCTACTACCGGTACCCGCACCTTGTGGGCAGCTTCGTAAACATGTATCGAATGCTGTTCGAGGAGAAAGAGGATTCAGATGGAAATGGTGACGATTGAGGTCAGGCTCCCCAAAGAAATATATGATAAGGCTTCCGAGATTCTTGCCAGGCAGGGGCTCACAATGGAAGACGCCCTCATCCTGTTCTTCCAAGAGACAGCCAGACTCGGACGAATTCCTTTCGAGTATGCAGAAGAAGATCTCGAAGAAGCCAGGAGATGGGAGAAGATGATGAACGATGATTTATGTGATGTCTGATATCCACGGAAATGCCATTCGGTTTAACTCCATCATGGAACAGATAGATCTCCAGCCGGAGGACACCCTCTATGTTCTCGGCGATGTTATTGATCGGTACCCTGACGGCATCAGGATACTCCGTTTGCTGATGAGCATGCCCAACGTACAGATGCTTCTGGGCAATCACGAATACATGATGCTGAATGCCCTGGACCGGCTTGCTAAAGACAATCCAGAGTATCCACATGCTCTGCGACTTTGGTACCGAAACGGCGGGGATATCACGCACGAGTATATAAAACACATTCGAAAGTCTGTCCGTAAGGAGATATTCGATTATCTTCACAGCCTGCCTTTGAATATCGACATTGAGGTTAACGGTCAGCCATATATCCTCGTGCATGGCGGCGCCATCGCAGCGTACCACAACTACATGTACAGGTACGATAACCAGGAAGAATATGCGGTATGGAACCGCATTTACTACAACGAGCCTGATATTGAGGGCAAAATAATCATCTTCGGTCATACACCGACATCGGAATACCAGCACAACAATCCGCTTGAGATATGGCGGTCTCCGTCAGGAGGCAAGATCGGGATCGATTGCGGGAGCGGTTTCCCGCACCCATTATCCCAGGGGCGGCATCCCGCATACGGAAGGCTTGCATGCCTTCGGCTGGATGATATGAAGGTGTTTTATTCCGAAGAAGATATCCCTGAGGAGGTGAAGGAAATTGTCTGGTGAGCTAACTCAGCCCAAAGTGGATCAATACATTCATTGGCTCAGCAGAGATGATCACTTTGGAATGCACGGCTGCGTCTACGATGATAAGAGCGACAAATTGCTTGATGAGTTCTTTGAACTGATCGAGCAGATCGCTCCGGTCTCTAAGAACGGAGTAAGGGCGCTCTGGCTTCGCGCGGAACGCGGGCCCATCGAGGATTACGGCAACGCAGAGGAAGAAGTTGCCTGCGGCGATTTCGATTCGGTAGAGGAATTCATTGAGGAATGGAAAGCATGGTTCCCGGATGAAATCAAGTGGTATCAGTTGCAGGCCGTTCAACTCAAAGACGAGGGATACAGGGCAGTCATGCTCGGCCACAAATATGTCATCGTTCAGGACAAACGCAGAGAGCCTGCCGGATTCCCGAATGAGATTTCTGAGTTTGTCCAGTGGCTGATTGATGGAGTCAAAGAATGTATCGAGATGCTCAAAGCCGGAACATATAACGGCTTCATCAAAGAAAACCTGCCTCCGGAGCATCGAACCGGCAAGATCCTTCGCAAACATTATTGGGATGTGTGGCCGGAGGCAAGAAAAGAGTTCTTTGAAGATATTTCCGCAGAGGACGTTGCTGAGTTTATTCGAAAGGCGTCTGCCCAGGGAGAAGGCTCCGAATCGATCAAGGAACGCCTGCCCTCCATGACGGCAAACGACTTCTTCCGGTTCTGTGCGATGGGATACGCGGAGAACAAATACAACGGCTGCGACAAAACCCCAAAGGAACAGTATTACCTCCATGCGGATGGTCGGGACGATGGGCTGAAGGATCTTAATCCTGACGATCCCGAGGCATTCCATGCCTGGCTCCATGACTACTCCCGCGGAGGCGGGCATCCCTGGGAAGTATGCAGAGGCGGCAACTCAACACATGTTTCTCTGCGGCCGATGGACGACAAAGACGGATATTTCCTCTATTTGGACGGGGATGCATGGAACAGAACCATCGAGACGGTCAAGTTCTATCTTGCCCTGACGAGAGCAGGGATTCCGGTGTATCTCATTGAAGCCCACACTCTGGCAGACAGGCTTGCGGAAAAAGAGTGGATCGGAATCGTGCCGAATGGTGTGATGCCTGCTTATTGTGAGAGCTGGTTTCCCAACGAGCACATCATCGACTACATGAATCTGCCGTATGAGGATCGGGAGAAGTTTCTTCCGTTCTGCGTGTGGTATGACGAGGAACCGATCATGCTTGTAACGGAGAAGGAGGCCGAACCGAAATGAGCGGAGGGTGTTGGAATTATATGAACGACTCGGCAGCAAGCGAAATCCTCGGGTATCACATCTATGTCGGTTATGGATTGGACAGCGACAAGCATGAAAAGAACTATAAGCAGGTCGTAAGAGATAACCCGTTAGGAGATCCTGAAATCTCTGCTTTGGTGTATGACGTCTTTTGTTTGCTCCACTCCTATGATTGGGCAGAGTCCGGCGACACAGACATGGACGCCTATCAGAAAGACGTGGAAATCTTCAAAAGCCGATGGTTCAAAAAGGCAAGGAAAGATCGGATCAAAGAGATGATCGATATCAGCACCGAGAAACTCAAAGAGGTTCTGTATCAGGCATTCGGATTTGAAACAGAAAGCAGCAGTGAACCATGAGTTCAATGACTTTTCAGCTTCAACCCGATACAATAATCACAGACAATCAATCTTAATGACGAGGTGAATGTATATGAATTTGAAAGAAGCGTTTCGTTACCAAAACAAGCTCCAGTCCTTTATGGACGAAGCCCAGGGCATCCTGGATCGTGACGCCAATGTCACGAAGGTGGAGAACACCTATCTGCGGCACAAGGTGATGGCAGAAGCTGAGGATGAGACTGTTCTCATCGCCCCCGAAACCGAATACTATGAGCAGATCACCGATATTGCGAAGTTCCTTCTCTATCTGCTGGGAGAAAAGGACAAGCTGTTTGCGGCTATCCGCAAGGCAAAGGACGCACTTGACATCGATATGGACAGCGAGGTCAGCCTCAATGCCACTCGGCAGAGCATCGCCCGTACCTTCAAGCGGATGAACGATCTGCGCAACTCTGAGCAGACCATCTCCAACGGCGGCACCGGCTATCGCTTCAATGCCGAAGGCAATCAGATTTCCTATCGCTGCGACGTCAAGCGTGTGACTACGATCAACTATGACCGCAATGTCATCCGCACTGAGCTTGGCAAGCTGAATAAGCAGGCCGACGAGACTTCCACGAAGATCGATCTGTGCCTGGTCACTTCCAAGGTGGACTATGAGCCGCCCTTCGATGTGAACTCCAGCTTCGCCGAAGCATTCGAGGCATACACGGAAAACGCCAGGGCTTAACGCCCTGGCGCAGACCGACTATTTTGGGTGCGGCAAGATAAGAGAATACGGATACCGGTTCAGGTGCAGATGAACTATAAGGCTGCACACATCCGTAAGGATATTCCGGTTCGGCTCACCCTACGAGCCTTCATGATAGGAGAAAAGAAGCGTTCAGCTTCTCCGTCACCGCCCTACATCCTTACATCAGAACCGTTCGTTCGTCACCACCCTCATTCTTGCTTCCGAACTGACATCTCCATTGTGAGGCATGCAAGCCTAACTCGCTGGTTACGAGATTATTATGATCAAATACTGATCTTTCTTTCTCCGTGAGCTGCGTCGAAAGCGTGACTCGTCATGCCGCCGACAATGCAAACGGGACAAATGGTTGAAGTTGCATCGGACTCTTGCCGTATCCAAAATAGCCGGTCAAAAAATGACTTGAGCAGCAGGACTCAGCCTGCTGCTCACCGACGATATGCAGTTTTACCGCAACGGGAACCAGGATCTGATCCATCGGAACCTCAAAGAGATTTCCAAGTGCGTACAGATTATCTACGGTGGGAAGACTTTCACCTTTCTGCCACTTGTAGATTGCCCGAGGTTCCTCAAAGCCGAAGTAGCTCTGCAGATCTCGAACAGTCATGCCGCGCTCGAGGCGCAGGCGACGGATGTTGTTTCCCGTGGCGACAAGGTCAATCACGGGATAGGCTTTTATGCCCATGACAATCGCCTCCTTCAAGAGTGTGATATATAAAGATAGCAGAAAGAAACGGAAAATGCAAGAGAAAATGCAAAATAGGAGGTTAATTTGAGAGAAAAGCTGTATTGGACGATTGAAAAGTTCTCCTTCCGGTATGACTATTTCATGTTCTTTGACACGACACCGTACCTCGCGGATCAGTTGTTCATCCGGCACCAAGTCAGAGTATGGTTTGACTCTGAATATGCAAAAGAAGGTTCTCCTTATCTTGCGATATTCTGCCACGTCAGAAAAAAGGACGTTCCGAAGTTCCTTGCAGCTCTCGAAGATCTCAAAAAAAGCATGATGCTTTGTGGGCATCCTAACTATGAGGCCGACATCAGCAGCTTCATGGACAATGTAGAAAAGATGAAAGGAGTCGTGCTCGATAATGAAAATGACGCCGCTCAAAAAGCAGAGCAAAAACGAACAGCGTAAATACTACTCATCCAAGCGAGGCTCCTGGAACGGGGTCTCGCCTATAACCCGTATTGTACAAAGCAGGAGGGTTTATGACAGAAACCGCATTAAACGAGAAGATCGACGAGCTGCAGGAGAATGATTCGAGAAATGCTCATCAGCGACAGAAAGCTCGCCGCAGGCTGCGGCGCGGCACCAGCATCAGAAAAGCAGACCGCCTGCTTCGGATAATAAACTACGGAGGCTATGCTCCGCATCGCGGATATATCGATTGGGGGTTCAGTGGAAGGACACTGCTCCATACAGGCAAATACATCAAATATCCTAAGAACAGCAACTGCCAGAGGTGGATCAAGAGAGAAACAAGCCTCCGGATTCGCAGATGCAGGGATGTTCCTGCAAAAGGCAACTATTACCGTCGGCTCTTCGATTATTGGTGGACACTGTATTGATGAGGTGAACTTGAATGGATAACAAAGATAAAATGCAGCGGGAGCTTATGAGTAAACTTGCTGAGTTGGAGAGCAAACACAAAAGACGTCTTCCCCCGGATGATATACATCTTCGCCTCCGCAAAGGTATGGATAGGGCTCAGAAGGATACTCCGGTTATTTCAAAAGAGCTTTTCTGTACAGCGATCCACCTGCTCAAAGAACAAGAATCCATCGATGACGAATTCGGTCGAGCGTTACAGAAAGTCGGCAACGGTCATTTCGCATACGGGACAGAGAACAAATATCGGAAAGCTCTTCTGATGGTTCTCAAGGACGCCATCAATGATCAGTATGACTTCATCGATTGGTGGCTCTACGAAGGAGCTCCCGACTATAAGATCTGGAACGAAGATGAATCAATAGAATGGGATCTTACGGAGCCGGAGGCACTGTACGATTTCATCACAACAGAATGCAAATAAGGCTTTGCCAATGCAACCGTGTCGAGATCTGCAGGTCGCGGCTCGGAGAGGCGTATCAACAGCTAATTGACCACGAAATTGCGCGTAGGATAGTCAAACCCGTGGGTGCACAGAAAGCCAGGATAGGAGACGGAGCGGCTCGGAGGAAAAGGGCGCCAAAGGCAAAGTTTTTATTTGAGTTGTGAGGTGCAGAATGCAGATTGACATTCATAGAGAGCAAAAAATAGTTTGTATCTGGTTGAGTCGGAAAGAATCTTCCGAATACAAAAACGAGAAGAGCCCCATCCTAACACCGTTGTTTGAAGGATACAGAAAGAGAGCGTACCATATTGCCGTATTCATGTCTGGCTCGGGGGATCTATATGACAGTATGCTTGGACTGCTCCTATATAACCGCCGTAAGATGGCAGAAAAGGAATTAGGTGTTCAATGGCCGAGGTCAAGAGGATAAATCAGCATTTTGTGTTGAACTTGTGGGAACCCGCTGCTCCTGCGTTTTGGGGAGTATCCCAAAGTTTGTGTAAACCTTCAAACTGATGTAAGATAGACTTACCAGTTTGGAGGTTTATTTTATGGCAAGGAAAAAGGATACCCCACAAAAAGCAGCCCTTCGGGAAATGATGGGCAACTATCTGAAGGAAAATAATGTAACAGTCAAGGATGGGTCTGATGTCAACTCCATCATGCGGGATATGATATCCATCATCCTGGAAGGTGCTCTGGATCAGGAGCTGGATGAAGAATTAGGCTATTCCAAGTATGATTACCACAATAAGGAGACTGATAATTCCAGAAATGGACACTCCCAGAAAACCCTGCATACCAGTTATGGAGATATGGAAATTGATGTCCCCAGAGACAGAAAGGGCGACTTTGAACCGCAGATTGTCAAAAAATATCAGAATACAGTCACTCAGGATATGGAGGAAAAGATCATTTCCATGTATGCCAAAGGAATGACCACGAATGATATCGAAAGCCATATGCGTGAACTGTACGACATCGAGATTTCTGACAGTACTATTAGCAGGATTACGGATAAGATCCTTCCTATCGTGAAAGAATGGCAGGAAAGACCTCTGGAAGAGATCTACGCAGTCGTTTTCATGGACGCCATCCACTATCATGTGCGTAATGAAGGCCGGATTGTAAAGCGTGCAGTCTATATCGCCATCGGGATCGATATGGATGGGCACAAAGACGTTCTCGGTATGTATGTTGGTCAAAACGAAAGTGCGAAATTCTGGCTCTCCATTCTCAACGGCCTGAAGAACCGCGGTGTGGCAGATATCCTGATCGCATGCGTTGATGGTCTGACAGGATTCCCTCAGGCAATTGAAGCCGTTTTCCCCCAGACAGAGATCCAGCAGTGCATCATCCATCAGATTCGGAATACCACAAAGTATGTATCCTATAAAGAGATCAAGCCGCTTATGGCCGATCTGAAACGGGTCTATGCAGCTGCGACAGAAGAGATCGCGCTGGCCGAACTGGACAGCTTTGATGAAAAATGGAGCGGGAAATATCCTAAAATCGCGAAATCCTGGAGGGATAACTGGGCGAATCTTTCGACCTATTTTAAATATCCGGAAGCAGTCCGCCGTCTGATCTATACAACGAACGCCATTGAGGGATTTAACCGGCAGCTGAGGAAGGTCACAAAATCCAGGACGGTGTTCCCTTCGGATGACAGTCTCCTGAAAATGCTGTATCTGGCGATGATGGATATCACGAAGAAATGGACGGGGCACCGCCAGGATTGGGGACAGATTCATTCGCAGCTAGAGATATTCTTTGAAGAAAGATTATCCGGATTATAAGCGGTTTTCGGCGGGGCAGGGCTGGCTAGCCCAGCCCTGCTTGACATGTCCGGGAACTGCATTATAATACAAGCAAGGGCAGAACCTCAAAAAATCGGCTCTGCCCAAAATAACTAATGGCATATCTTATATCAGTTTTTTGAATTTACACAAAACTTGAAACGGTCTCGCGTTTTGCTCTTTCGCCAAACCCTATGTGGGCAGCAGACATGATTTACTGAAGGTTGCAGTCAACATGAAAAACGCCGACCCACAGAGTGAGACGGCAAAAGCAATACAAGAGTATTTTGGCGGAAATCACGAGGCTACGCACAAGATTGCATATCAGGAAATCGCGATTCTTACTCCCGTAAGAGTATTGGCTACATCAAAAATGACTCTCCCAGGTAGAACCTGGGAGCACTTGAACGTGTGGGATTGTCCCTACAAAATGAAGTTCGATGCCGCCGAAGTAAGCCAGATCATTATACGCTACGATGGAATGTACCGTCGCTGCATAAGGGCCAAACTCACTGACCTCTGCTATGAAGGCATTAAAGGCGAATGGAGGCCGGTTGGTTCTGTACTCTTCGGAAACGCAAGCGTCATAGAATTCAACTCGGACGTCGGCTCCTTTGAAAATCTCCTATATGTACAGGAAGATGTTTCTGATACCAAGGAGCAATTGGAAACAAAACTCGACAACCCCGACGAAATCATTTTGGATAGAATCTGCGATGAAGTCTTTGGGGACGGATGAGTGATTGACTTCTGTGCCAGAAATACATAAAATTAAGAGAGAGGAAGTGCTCAATTATACGAACAGCTATGCGAGGCGAGCAAATATGATCTATACCCCCGATACAAAGAAAGCTATCAAGCTATGCTTTGAGGCACATAGGAATCAAACAGATAAATCTGGGCTGCCGTATGTCTTCCATCCTTTCCACGTGGCAGAGCAGATGCCAGACGAGGAAACAACGATTGTCGCACTGCTCCATGATGTGATCGAAGATACGGCCTACACCATTGACGATCTTCGAAAAATGGGGTTTTCGGAAGAAGTGCTTGATGCGCTTGACTTAATGACTCATGACAAGAACGTGCCTTATATGGAGTATGTGGCTAAAATCAGTGAAAACGAGATCGCTCGTACCGTAAAGTTGGCTGATCTCCGACACAACAGCGATCTGACTCGTCTGGATGAGATCGATGATAAAGCTCGCAATCGTATAGAGAAGTATAAGGCAGCCATCCGGCTCCTCTCAGAATCTAAGACCTCCTTCTGCCCGTATTACGATAAAGGCACCGATACCTGGCGGGTTGATTTTCCTGATCGTGACTCCGAGGAAGGCGATCTCCTGTATGTTGCAAGCGAATATGCTCGGACAGGTCTTTATTACCCATACAATGTAGCTGTCACTGCCGGAAAGGAATACAGCGGTCATGCGCATTCCTTCGAGGGAGTCATACAGGCTTTGCTGGATGATCCTGCTGGTTTTTCGATTGCTGGATTCGAGGAGTTCTATTCAAAACAGGAACAAGAGATGCTCCTGGATATACGAAATAAGCTGATGAATAATATCGGGGAGAAAGCCAGTACAGCAGCAAAGCCCGATTCCTCTGAGCTTCTTTGAGGTCAGTAATATTCTATCAGATTCCCTGAAAAATGAAATAAACCACGAGACATCATCTTGACTCCTGGTTTATGAAGGAGAAAATGCCCTCGATAACACAAAAAAGCAAAATATCTTTTTTGGTGCAACGTGCCAAATCAATTACCGTTGTTGATACCATATCAACAACGGTAATTTTTTATTTTCCACCGTCTGAGGAGCGGTTTTTGCGAAAAGCAGGGCTTTTCCCGAATATTTCCGGCCATCGGCGCGATGTACGCCCGAATTTGCTGCGGCCATGATGAGAAAACCCTGGGCTTAGCAAAACGGCAATCGTTATAAGAGTAGAAACGATAAATGATTATTATCCATATAGAAACCCGCCGAAGGCTGAGATGCTGCTCTGAGCCTTGGACGGGTTTTCGCTTATTACCGTGGGACAGAAAGGACAAAAAGGACAGAACCGGGCTGGTATTCTCAGTAATTCTTGATACCCTTATTATCTCACAGGCGCCGTTGCTTTCACAGGACGTCATTTATTATGCGCTTACGTTATCATTTGCGAAATTTCCGCATAAAACGAAAGCGTGCGGAAACTTAACATCCCCTGCCCATAATTATGGATTGTTACGGCTTGACTATGATGAAATATTCAAAGTCTCTTTGCTGATTTGGCAAAATTTGCTTGAATCAGCAAAGAGACTTTGACTTACTTTGCACATTGAACATCGGTATCACCTGATTCATCAAAGAGCCATCCGAATCAGCAAACAAAATACCAAAGCGCAAACAGCAAAAACTGATTGCGCTATTGCTTGATCGAAAGTGTGCCTCAGAAATCTGACTCCACGAAAATATTATCGGAAAACTGGAACGGGAAAAGTTTTTTAATGCGGATTTCAGCAGAAAAAATCAATATTTTCAGGAAAACATTTATAGTGTACTATCAATAATCCTTGACAAAAATTGATTTTACGGATATTATATTGAAAAAGGAGCTGATCTCAATGGCGATTACAACAAAAGAAAGCATCCTCAAAGTTCTGAGTGCTTATAATCCGTGGTGGAAAACCGGGACAGTTAGCCCGCAGATGTCAAAAACCTACAAGAGGTTTGCATTCCACGAAGCGATGAAGCGGTTGACGGATAAAGGAATTCGCCGCTCTGTGGTTTTGACCGGGACGAGACGCGTTGGAAAAACAACCATCCAATACCAAATGATCGAAGCGCTGTTAAAGTCAGGTGTGGCACCGCAGAAAATTGTTTTTATTTCTTTGGATCATCCTATGCTGAAGCTCAGCCAATTTCAGGATGTTCTGGAGTGCTATCATGAAAATATCTATGCAGAGCAGGATGTCTATTACTTCTTTGATGAGGTGCAGTACGCACAGGACTGGGATCGATGGTTAAAGATCATTTATGATACACAACCCAACACCCGTGTTGTTGCAACCGGCTCTGCCAGTCCGGCGTTGATGAAGGGCAGCAGAGAAAGCGGTGCCGGTCGTTGGACCGTTATACAAGTCCCAACGATGTCTTTTTATGAGTATTGTGAACTGCTGAACTTGGATCGGCCCAATATTGCCTCCGATTTGAAAGTAACAACATTGCTCCACAAAAGTCAAATTGAGCGAACTCAAATTATGATGCAGCTTTCCAAGGTTCAAAATCATTTTATGCGGTATTTGCAGGTTGGCGGTTTTCCGGAGTTGGCATTGGCTGACAATGATTTGATGGCGCAGCAGATCATGCGAGAAGATGTTGTGGATAAAGTTCTGAAGCGTGATCTTCCCTCGCTGTACAATATCCGTAACGCAACGGAGCTGGAGAGAATTTTCTTATACCTCTGCAATGTATCTTCGGAAATTGTATCGATTGAGGCAATTACGAAAGAACTGAACGGTGTATCTCGCACAACTGTAGAAAACTATATTCAGTATCTGGAAAGTGCAAATTTGATTTATCAGAGTTGGCCGGTTGATATGGCAGGGAAAAAGGTATTAAAGGCGCGTCCTAAAATTTATATCGCCGATGCGGCAATTCGGAATGCTGTTTTGATGGATGATTCTGTTTTGACGGACCCTGTTGAGATGGGAAAGATTGTTGAAACGGCTGTTTACAAGCATGTCGCTGCGTTTTACTATCAATATGCCACATCTGTTGGTTACTTCAGGGGCGGTAAGAAAGGAAAAGAAATTGATATTGTGGTGGACTATCCTAATACGAAAAACATCCTCATTGAAGTTAAATACAGAGAAGGTGCGCCAATTGCGGATGATGATGCGATCGTAGAATTGTGTGAGGAATCGTCGGCAGCAATAATTATAACCAAGAATGCGGACGATTATGGAGTTCATAACACAAAGTGCGGTAAAGATCTACTACGAATTCCTGCATTTGCGTTCCTTTATTTGCTTGGGAATGCAGAAAAACATGGATATCGCGGAATGGAACAATAAAATAGGTTATATTCTGTCCTTTCTGTCCGCAGTGTCCCGGTGAATCGAAATTGAACCCATAATAATGCACCACGCTGTCAAAATATGGTGCATTGTATCCATGAGCGGTAGGTTTGCCAAATCAGTTACCGTTGTTGATACCGTATCAGCAACGGTAATTTTTTATTTTTCACCGTCTGAGGAGCGGTTTTTGCGAAAAGCAGGGCTTTTCCCGAATATTTCCGGCCATCGGCGCGATGTACGCCCGAATTTGCTGCGGCCATGATGAGAAAACCCTGGGCTTAGCAAAACGGCAATCGTTATAAGAGTAGAAACGATAAATGATTATTATCCATATAGAAACCCGCCGAAGGCTGTGATACCGCTCTGAACCTTTAGCGGATTTTCTTTAACAACCGTGGGACAGAAAGGACTAAAAGGACAGTCAAAATGCGGGTAGGCCACCAACTTATAATTTGTTGCCTCCGAAATTAGCAACAGTGTCCCTTTGAAGGAGTGCAACGAAATGGATGAATACATCCGGTGGATTCGCTTTATGCCCAATAGCATAAAGCCTTCCTTGATGAGACCTGCATGCGGCTATGCCTGGATCTCTCGCGATGATATTATGGAGAATATCATAACACGGACAGTCCCCGGACGAAGGAGGACTTCAAAAAACTCTGGGGCAAACTTGACTCACTGCCAATCAAGAACAGCAATGCGTGAATTGGAGAAGTCAGGGACCTGTGTGCTGGGTACGGGTGGATCGCCTTTACTACCTGACCGAAGCTGGGAGCACAGCTGATGATGAAATTGACAGAGAACGCCACCCGGGAATGAGAAATAAAAGCGGCCGCCCTTGGCGGAGATATGGGCCTCGACCAAGGGCGGTTTTACGATTATGTTATTGCGTAATTCAAATGAAATAGATCATTTATGGCTCGCCGAATGTTTTTCTCATCTATGCCATAATAATTCAACTGAATAGCATAAAGCATGTATTCCATGTACATCAAGTCCAGAAGCGAAAGACCGATAAATTCCTGATTGAGATCACCGTGGGCATAGTGATTTCTTTGGGAAGAAAGGCGCTTTCCCATTTCGGAATATTTCAGTTCCTCCCCGTTTAAGTGATACAGGTGCTTGCCAAAAACACCAATGATGTTATCAATCACTTTACCAGTATGGATTATTTCGGATTCAAGGCTATCTGATTTTACCAGTCGCTTGAGGAACTTATAGATTTCTCGTTTTTTACCAGCACTACTTTTGATTTTCTCGTCAATTTCATCGGTTACAGCAGCTTCTGCCTTTAATCTGGCTTCCTTCTTGGGTACCCCATCCGGGAAATTGCGTTTATATTCCCATTCAAATGCTGCGGTAATCATAATAAATCGGGCGGCATCAATGGTTCTGCCACTTTGATAGGTCTGAGGGAGGTGCCGAAGGTAGAGCATACCGCTCGCGATATCTGACAGGATTTTGCCTTCAGTTCCGGCAAGATATTTTTGTTGAATATAGCGGCCAGACTTTAATGTAGACGATTCATCATCGCCAGCTTCATTAAGCACATACATAGTCGCAAATTCCTCATATTTACCGCCATCCGCAGGCGCAAACAATGCAACTTCAGGAAGAATAATATTTCTTCTGTAGCAAAGATACTGTAGGAATTGTTTTGCGACAGACCACAACCTAAAAATTAAGCGGTAATCATTGGTGGGAGCAAATTCAAAAAGCATAGACGAGCTGAGAGTGATGGGTGGTTCATTCAACTTTGTGCTTAGCTTTCTGGAAATACTAAATTCCACAGAAACCTGTATGTTGTCAACCATAAAGGTTTGGGGTTCCGTTGTAGTTTCATCAAAACTCTGGGTTGTAACAGTAAATACTCCCGTCTCATTAAAACTATCCACATTTATTGCATAGCCAAAACCTTGATTGACTGGATGGATACAATTAACCACAGGGCTGGTAAATGACATTCTGGCGATACTGTCACGTCCGTACCTGCATCTGATGTAGGCTGCAATGGGGACAAATAAAACAGAATTTTGGCTTCCAACATGTCCCCCTTGCTTGGTTATAAATATGAAAGTGGTTCCAGTTTCATTGCATTTTCCGGTTAGATACGGCTCATCCATGGTTAATGGGTCCCCTCTTGTGTAGACACCTTTCGCCAAAGGAGTCAGTACCCAGTTCGTCTGAATGATTTCTCTTTTATCTGCCGGAGGAACCAATCGCAGCTCTTCACCACTAAACATGAAAGTGAAGTCAATATTCTTATATTTGCATATTCCGGAATATGTATTGGATTCAAAAGCCATGGAATTCACCGCCTCTCTTGGTGCAGGAATATTATATTGGATTTTCTTCTTTTTTACAAGTAGATCATCAAACTATACTGAAGCGGGATATCCCCAAAACAGACCCAGGCCAGCAGAAATCCACCTGCCAGCCTGGGCCTGCTTCTGTAATGTTTCATAGCCTTGTTACGATTTCCTTCCCGTCCTTAAACCGGAACACCACCCGCTCATCGGCGTGGACAGTGACATGGTCGATGGTGCCGTGCCAGAGTTTTTCGTCAAAGTCAACGGGCAGTGTGTCCAGTTCGCCCAGTTCAAACATCATACCGCCGATTGCAATGGCATCCGCTTTCATCTTGTCCCGCTGCCGTTGCAGTGCTGCCAGTTTGGCTTCGGTTTCCTCAAAGCGACTGCACAGTTCGGCGTGGGTGGTACGGTAGGTTTCTTCGGTTACGGTATTGGCTGCATTTTCTGTGATACACAGGCGCAGCTTCCCGGTGATGGTGGTTAGGTTCTCCTCCAAAGACCGAATGTCCTCGTCGATAAAATCCGTATCCGTAAGCACCCGCTGGGTATCGCGCAGCCGGACAATGACGGTCTCCCGGTCGGAAAGATACGCCCCAAGGGCCGACAGGAACAGTTCTTTCAACCGTTCCTCGGTCAGGTGGGGCGTTTCGCATTTGTGTTCCCCCTTAAATTTGTCGTTACACTGCCAGATGACCCGGCGGTAACGGTCGGTGGAGTGCCAGGTCTTGGCACCGAAAATCCCGCCGCAGTCGGCACAGTGGATCTTCCCGGAGAAGGGGCTGGTCTGACGGTGCCGATTGCGGCTGTTTTTACGTCGCTCCAACTCCGTCTGAACCTGTTCCCATTCCCAAGGCTCGATGATGGCAGGATGGCTGTCCTCCACATAATACTGAGGAACCTCCCCTTCGTTGACCTTGGTTTTCTTGGTGAGGAAATCCACCGTAAAGGATTTCTGAAGCAGTGCGGAGCCTTTGTATTTCTCGTTCCGCAGGATGCTCTCCACGGTAGCTCTCTGCCAGACGGCCCTCTTGCCGGGAGTGGGGATTCCCTCCCCCGTCAGCATGGCGGCAATGGCGTTGGTGGATTTCCCTTGGAGTAGCTCCCGATAGATGCGCCGGACGATCTCCGCTTCCTCCGGCACGATCTCCGGCAGGCCGTCGGCACCTTTGCGGTAGCCGAGAAACTGTCCGTAGGGAATGCTGACCTTGCCGTCGGAGAACCGCTTCCGCTGTCCCCATGTGACATTTTCGGAGATGCTGCGGCTCTCCTCCTGTGCAAGGCTCGACATGATGGTGATGAGCAGTTCCCCTTTGGAGTCGAATGTCATGATGTTCTCTTTCTGGAAGAAGCACTCACAGCCGGCCTCTTTCAGTTTGCGGATGGTGGTCAGACTGTCCACAGTGTTCCGGGCAAAACGGCTGACGGACTTGGTGACGATAAGGTCGATCTTCCCGGCAAGGGCATCTCGGATCATACGATTGAAGCCGTCCCGGTGCTTGGTGTTGACGGCACTGATACCCTCATCGGTATAGACCTCCACGAAGTCCCAATCCGGATTTTCCCGGATGAACTTGGTGTAATAGTCTACTTGGGCTTCATAGGAAGTGAGCTGTTCTTCGCTGTCCGTGGAAACACGGGCATAAGCCGCTACCCGGCGGCGTACCCGTTCCGTGGTAGGTGTTTTGGTATGGATATTCAGCGTGGCGGGGATGACGGTGACATTTTTAGCTTTCGGCATGGCGTTTATTCCTTTCCCGTGTTTTTTCTCCGGCAGATTTGCGCATTTCCACCGTCCAGCTCTCGGCACGGGAGCGGTCCTGCCACCGTTTTACGACACCGGTTCCGTCCTCGAGGGTGAACTCCAGAAGATTATCGTTGTGGGCCGTAATCGCCGTTATTTTGCCCGTGTGCCCGACCTGAGCGGCGGCCTGCATCAGTGTTTCCTCCGGGATGGCTTTGGAGGGGCAGTAGGACTTCCCATAAGAATTGTAGGTAGCGCAGATCCAGACCGGCCCTGTGGCGGTGGTTTTGCGGCGGTAGTGCTTGTTGCATATGGCGCAAGTAATAAGTCCTGTAAAGGGGGATGGTTGCTGCGGCTTGGTCGGCGCATACTTCCGCTTTCTGCGCAGGATCTCCGTTTGGACCGCATCGAATGTTTCCTGTGAAATGATGGCTTCGTGGGTGTTCGCCGCATGATACCGGGGTAGCTCACCCTGATTCTTCCGGGTGACCTTTGTCAGATGGTTTTCCCGGAACTTGGTCTGCAGCAGAAGATTTCCGGTGTAGGCATAATTGCGGAGGATCCGCTCCACGGCACTCTTGTGAAACACGCAGCCGCTCTGGGTGGCATATCCGCTTTCGTTCAGCCGTTTGGCGATGGCGGTGACACCCTTTCCAGCCAGGTAGTCATCGAAGATGCTTCTGACGATCTCCGCTTCTTCCGGGATGACGGCCAGTCTGCCGTTTTCACGACGGTATCCCAGCATGAAGAATCTCCAGGGAATGCCTTCTTCAAAATTTCGTTTCACCCGCCATTTCTGGTTTTCGCTGGCGGAGAGACTTTCCTCTTGGGCATAGCTTGCCAGAATGGAAAGCATCAACTCTCCGTCAGCGGTGGCGGTGTCGATGGACTGCTCTTCAAAATAAACGCTGATGCCCAGGCCCTTCAGTTCCCGCACCGTTTCCAGAAGCGTCACGGTGTTCCGGGAAAAGCGGGATATGGACTTGGCGATGATGTGATCGATCTTCCCCATACGACAGTCAGCAAGCATCCTCTGGAAATTTTCCCGACTGTCCTTGGTGCCGGTCTTGGCTTCGTCTGCATAAACGCCCACATACTCCCAACCCGGGTGGTGACGGATGTAGGTGCTGTAATGATCCACCTGTGCCGCCAAAGAGTGAAGCATGGCATCCTTGCCACAGGATACTCTGGCATACGCCGCCACCCGAAGGGCTATCGGCATCCGGGGAGTAAATTGGATTTGTTCTACGGTTCTCGGCATGGTCTTCTCCTTTGTATCAAGTATCGTCAGCTACATATATTGCTCGTTTCGGAGGATATAGCAAGTCCATATCGTGACGAATTTAGAGGAAAATACTGTCCCGTTTCAGGCCGGTCTTCATGGCGAGAACAGCATTTGCCCGTTCACGGATTTGGGCGTCCAGTTCCCCCGCTCGGCCGAGGTGATCCAGCATTGCGCAGAGGATCCGATACCGAATGAGTTCTTCTTGCGTCGGCGTAACAGAGGCGGGAGCAGTATTTGCGGTTCCGGTTTCCATAGCTGACAAACTCCTTTCCGCAGTATTCACAGGTCAGACGGTAATAGGCTTTCCGCTGCACCTGTTCCGGATGGGCGTTCCACCATGCATTTCGGCATCGGTCGGAACAAAAGTATTTGGCCTTTCTGCCCTTCACTTGGAGTATCGGTTTCCCGCACCGGCGGCATCCGATCCGAACCGCATCTTCCGGCGGGTGGCGGCGGATGTAAGAGCGAACGGTATTGACGGAGACTTGAAGGGCAAGCGCAATATCCGTGGCTGTTTTGCCCCGGCTGCGCATGATGTTCAGAATCTCAATTTCATGTTTGGTCATTTTGTAATCTCCTTATTTGATTCCGGGGTAATTCCCCTTTTGATTTCGCCGTTTTTGTGCGTAAGACCCCGGGCCGTTGCCCGGAGAGAAAAGGCACAGAGATTGCGACCGCCCCTTCCCCTTTGGGTGCAACGGGCAAAACGGACGGGTCACGTATTCAGTACGGCAGGATTTGTTACATAGACCTCCGACGGACGGCGGCCAATGCCAGAAACCGGTTCCTGGGGCTTGACGGCAATGTAGCCATACTCGCATAGCCGGTTCAGCACGGGCTGCAGAGAATCTGCGGTCTTGAAACTGCGGCAAAGCCGCATGGCATCCCGGCGGGAGAACTCCGCAAGCCGTTCCCGCTTGATAAAGGACAGCAGGTGCTGGGCGTCTTTGTTTACGGTGTCGGCCCCCATAAGAGAATAAGCGGCTTTGGCGTGCGTCAGAAAGTACCTGCCGATGATCACGGCATGCTCCATGGTCTCCCGGTCAACGGCATCGAACATGGAATCCTTGGGGTATTTCATGACGTGCAGAATCCCACTGATACGCAGAACCGCACCCACGAACTTACCTGCCCAGTCGGAGATCTCCGCCAAGTCTCCTTTCAACCGGCCTTCTATCTCGTTGAACAAGTCTTCCAGCACTTCCCGGGCACCGTCATCCAGACTGATCGGCTCCTGCTCATTGTCACTGGACAGGATGGTTTCAATCAGCGCCCGATATCTGGCTCTGACTCCTTCCGGGATCGGCTTCGTGGAGAAAGAACGACTGCCAACGGTAGACTTCGGCATGGAGTACAGGAATCGGGCGGTAAGGCCGCGACCACGGAAGGTGTTGTTGCTCATCAGCCCGTTCAGCACCTCGGGCTGTACGGCCAGCACCATGGTCAATGCCGGGTGGATAATGCTCTCGCTGGCCCTGCCGATCCGGTCGACCCGGATGGTATCCCCGCTGTGGCCTTTGAGGAATACGTCGATATTCACATTGCGGCTGTACAGGCCGCTGATGATATCGAAGATACCTCCCTCAGCGGAAACCACCGCCGCACGGCCCTTGTTCTCGGCCAGAACGGAGGTCAACTTTTCTGATGTCACATCGTCCACGAATAACCGCAGAGGCTTGACCGGCTCGTATTTGGCAATTTCCGTTGCCTTGGCGCGAACCTCTTCCTCGGTGGCTTTGCCCTTGGATGCCCGCTCCACCAAACTGCGTTTTTCCTTTTCCAGTCGGCTCAGAACCATCTGACTTTCGATGATTCCGGCATTGCGGCGGGAATTTTCCTCTTTTTCATATTCCTCCACCGGGCGGATCATCACGGACAGCACCGAGGATTTCCGCTCTGCCGGGGGAAGAATGACGACCGTGTAGATATTGAGGGGTTCTGCCCAGTCCGCATTGCCCTGGATGAAGTATTTTCCCTGGCTGCACAGGGACCCCACACCAAGCGCTTCCACCGCCGCCATATCCACGGAAGTCTGCGTGGATTCCGCCACCGCCAGCACATAGCGGCGAACGGTTTCCGGCAATGCATCCACAGGAAATGAGGGAAGGTCGTATTCATCAAACGGAAGGGGTGTTTCCCAGATGACGGAGCCGGTGCCGTTATAGGCATCCGGTGGGATATACCCGGGCTGTTTACGCATCTTGACATAGAGCCGCTGTTTTCCGACCCAGATGTTCTCCAGCTCCCGATCCTCCAGTGGCGGAATGCATTGCTCGGCGGCCTGCAAAAACAGTTCCTTTGATTTCGCCGTATCCCCATACCGTTTTATGATCTTTGCCCCGATCCGGGACAGGGTGCTGTTGCGGTTACCCTCGGGGATGGTGTGTCCCATGCCGGCAAAGGCCTGTTCGTTCTCCAGGTCATCCAAAAATTCATTCAGAGGGGTCGTACCGGGGTGATAGATGACCTGCGGATCCTCCGTGCCGAACAGGAACCGGGCGACATCCATGGCGTTGGCATCGAAAAAAGGAAATGCCGCCAGCAGACGCTGCTTCAGCGCCGCATAACGCTCCGTATCCCGTTCGGGGTCGATGAGAAAAACGACATGAAAGCGTGGGCGGGCACTTTTTTCGCCTTTGATCCTCATGTGGTGGCGACTGTAGTGCAGCACATAGGGAACATCGGCAAAGATATCCGCAATGTCCTCCGGGGTGATCCACTCTGCCGCTATCTCTGAGTGGTCATTGTCACAGTCTCCGGGCAGCGCATTGGCAACCTCAAAATTTGCGGTGCTGCGGTAGTGGTTTTTATACCGTGCGCAGACCATATCCGTGGCAAAAGCCTGCTTTGCGGAGACTTCATCCGTGATTTTAACTTCGTTGGGATATCGGCAGTTGGCTGCATTGCCGACGCAGTCTGCCGTATATACGACGATTGGCTTTGTTTCGGTCATGGGGCGATCACTCCTTTCTCAGTTCTTTTTGTTCAGCCAATCATCCAGTGCAGCCCGGGCAATCAGCCACCGCTGCCCTATGCGGCGGTATGGGATGACTCCGCTCCCCAGCAGCCGCACCAAGGTTGGGACGCTGATCCCCAGGTAAGCCGCAGCCTCTTTGAGGTTGAATACGGACTTATTGGAACTCGTCTCCATGTATTTCGCTCCTTTCTCTTGTGTTTGGCTGTATTATCGCATATAATAGAACCGTAATTCTTCGCTCTATCGGTAAGAATATCGGCGGAGTGCGATGTTCTAACGGTAAGAGTTTCGGTAATATGGGAGTGTTGTGATATGGATCTGAAACAGGAACTGACGGATTATGAGATCGGCGGTATCGGGGACATAAAAAAACACACCCTCCGGTTCCGTTCATACAGGATCGGAACAGAGGGCGGTAAACTTATGATTTATGCGGAATACGAGATGGGTTGCCCGCCAAAAGTGTTTGACGGCTACCCCTCCGGGCAGGAACTGCTGATCGACCTGTGCAATCTTTACCTGGAACTGTGGGACAAGTCCATGGAGGAATGCGCACGGATTCTGACTCGGTGGAGTATGGAAAATATCCATATGTACTATTTATATGGAAGTGATGTGGATAACCGTCAAATTAGCGGTCATGATACGGATTCGTTCTGGGATGTGATGGTAAATGCGTTGGAGTTTTACCAGGTTTGTGTCGAGGACGCAGTGACCGACTTGAAGCAACTCTACACCAACACCATGACGGTCTTTGCGATCCGAAGCCTGTTGGATGGCAACGTCTCACAGGCACAGCACTTCTGCGAAAATCTTCGAGTGGCGGAAGAGGACGATCTCATGCGGCAGTGGTATCGGGCCGGTACAGAAAGTCGTATGTGTGTCATAGAACGCTTTGCGGAAAAACTGCCGAAACTTGCGCTCGGCTTGGAATTTGACAAAAGCAGTCGGCAAATCACGCTGCAGCCCGTGGTGCGCTCCGTCGTAGACGCCGCCTATTACGCATTGGGACGTTTTGCGGCCGTCAATGCCGGTGCCATCGGAGACTATGGCGGCAAAACAAACATTGCCTTTTGCGCTGCCTGCGGCAGAGCGTTCATCAAGCACGGAAACCGCCAAAAATACTGTGGGACCGTCCAATGTCAAAGTATCCGCAACAGCCGCAAGGCAAGCGATTATTACTACCGAAAGAAGCAGGCGGATACACGGCTGGACTAAACGCACGGAATCCGTCCAGCTCCAGATCCCTGCATATAATGATTGCTCCAATGGCTCTTTCTTGAACGACTTTCGCACAATCGTGCGATACTCTCTTGCAAAATGTGACGCAACATGATATAATTTCCAATATAGACTGCGCTAAATTTAGGAGGACACAGAATGGCCGTTTCCTATAACCGGCTTTGGAAGCTGTTGATTGATAAGAAAATGAGTAAAGCGGATTTGCGCAAAGCTGCCGGGTTGGCTCCGAACACAATGACCAAGCTGCGGCGTGACGAACCGGTCACAATGGGCGTGCTGGAAAAAATCTGCGGTACACTGGATACGGATTTCGGGGACATTGTGGAATATGTAAAGGAGAAATAGTTTCCCGTTTATTTGGCCGGAATCGGAATGTGTGGACACTGTTTCGCTTGTGAATAATACATCTTTACCGAATCAATTACTTGGCCGCAAGTTTCAAATTTGGAGTGAGAGAAGCAATGGCTCGAAAAAAGAGCAAGGAGCAAATACACTATAACATGAGCCGAGTGCGTAATAGTGATACCGCTCTTGAAAAGTTACTTTGTGAGGAATTAACACGCAACGGAGTAACTACCTATACAAGAAATAATAAAACAATTTTCGGGAAACCGGACATTGCGTTTATTATAATAAAATTAGATATGAATTTTGATTATCTTTTTAGAAGTTCTTATATGCCGGTAT
>OLSN01000110.1_pt1 | contig 87211 bp, 74 predicted proteins | sample 1672411 | NCBI WGS metagenome assembly OLSN01 (sample SAMEA3136683, study PRJEB25190) | human gut metagenome | biome: human gut; feature: human-associated habitat; material: faeces | place: Austria | collected 2013 | reverse complement strand
GATCCGGTTTTAAGTATCCGTAAACTTTATGTGACAGCAAATCATATCATTTCAAATACAAAAGCAGAAGAAAAAAAGCAGTATCAACAGATATCCATGTTTGATCTTATTCAAGCAGAAAATGAAGGTCAAGAGAAAGTTGATATAAAAAGAGATGATATCCGAGAAAAAAATCTTCAAAAAGCTGAACTTGAGATCAAGAAGCGATTTGGTAAAAATGCGATCATGAGAGGAATCAGCTTAGAAAAAGGTGCAACAGCGAAAGAACGCAACGATCAAATTGGAGGACATAAAGCATGAATAAATATGAAGATATGCTTGATATGAAACGCCCAGTTTCCAAAAAACATCCACCTATGCCGATCAAAGATCGTGCAGCACAATTTGCTCCATTTGCAGCCTTATCCGGGCATAGAGAAGCTTTGGCTGAAGAAATAAAAAAATACGATGAAGACCTCGGCTATCAATAAAGAATCATAAAAAAGATGCATTCCTAAAAATGTTTACGGAATGCATCTTTTTTAATTATATAGAAATAAATCTCTTTAAAAATTAATTTTTTATTATATTAATATAAACATCTTTAAAATTGGTTTCTTTTGTATTTAGGAAAATTTGCTTCGTAAATCGCTTTCTTACTTATTTCCTACAGCTTTAGTCTTCTGGCTTAAAGATTACTTCATCCGGATACACTAATCCCATCTTTCTTGCCATTTCTTCTATATATTCGTCTGTCTTAACGTAGTCTTCTTTTTCTTTTAATTCATCTGATAATTCTAATTGGTCATTATATTCCTGCGTAAGTTCTTTTTTCTGTTTCTTTAAATCTGATAACGTTCCATATGCATTAAATGTCTGTACAAGTAAAATAGCACAGAACATAATAACTACAAGGCTTATTCCAACTATCATGCCTCTGTTATCGTTTCTTTTCTTACTCTTACTTACTCTGCTCACTCTGGAAGTAGCAGTACTTTTCCTTGGTTTTCTTACCTGTTGTCCGTTTTGCTGTCTGCGTTGCATGCTTTCCTGTGGCTTTCTTTTTTCCGACATCTACTCACCTTATTTCCTTTTGCAAACTTTTCTTTTATTTTCGTCTTTCTTAGTTTAATTCGTTTCCCTGCTTTTTTCAATGGTTTTAACAAAGTTCTAATTATCTTTTCCAAAACTTTCGAAATTTTCAACACTAATTTTCTTCCTACTACTATTTCATAAACTGCCATTGCCAAAAGCATTCCAAATATAGGATACCATCGTAAATTTCCGTAATTTTTTTTAATCAACATACTAAAAAATATGTAAGCTACACATATCCAATATATAAAATCTTCAATAACCACTCTAATAAAATGTGGTTTAATAAGATTTCTTATTATCCTTATAGCATCGTATACAATCGCAAATATTATTCCGCAATACAGTGAAGTAAAAAGCAAAATAAGTTCATCTTTAATCATTTAAACATCCTTTTAAGCATGCTTTCTTTTTTTCTTTTATATGATGAGGTTTCAGAATATTCCATGCTGTCCACAGTTCCTTCAATCTCTAATTCACCTTTTTCTATACTTAACCTATTTACTTTTAAATCCTCACCTTTAATAGTCAGAATTCCCATTGTCGTTTCAAGTAATACCTCTTTTGTATCAAAAGAAATAACATCTTCGACCCCTGTAAGCTCCATTGATTTCCTGTTAAGCATCATAAGTTTATGAGCTTTGGAAATATTATCATTCTCCACTAAATCACCCACATAGCTATACTTACATAAATATATGAAACTCTTTTTTTATTTATACTAACTAAAAAAACAATCCGTAGGTATCAAAGCTAGAGCTTTTGACCCAAACATCTAAGTTTATATTTCTATCAAATATTTTCTGTATGGGCTAATTTAGGCACTCTTTTATTAGATGCATTAGTACATTTATATTTGTATACTATCTTAAATTTATGTCAAATCTTTGTACATTTCTGTAGCTTCTTCTTTTTTTACAGTTTCATTCAAATTTAATACCTGAACTTTAACCGTTCTCTGTCCAAATTGAATTTCAATTACATCGTTAATCTTAACATCGTAAGAAGCTTTTACAGGTTTTCCATTTACTATTACTCTTCCTGCATCACAAGCTTCATTAGCTACTGTTCTTCTTTTAATAATTCTTGATACTTTTAAGTATTTATCTATTCTCATGTTTCCTCCTGATTTTGTTGTTAATTAAATATTTTTTTATTGTTAAACTTCTTGATTAAAAAGTTGTATAAAATAAAGGGCTTTTGACAATCAAAAGCCCTTAAAATCACTTATATATTTACTCTTTTAAATTAGTTAAGAGCTTCTTTTAAAGCCTTACCTGCTTTGAACTTAGGTACGTTAGCTGCAGCGATTGTGATCTTTTCCTTTGTTGCAGGGTTGATACCTTCACGAGCTGGTCTCTTAGAAACTTCAAAGTTACCAAATCCGATTAACTGTACTTTTTCACCCTTCTTCATTTCTTCTGTTACAACGTCTGTAAAAGCCTTAACAGCCTTTGCTGCGTCTGTCTTAGATAATCCTGCTTCTTCAGCTACTGCTGCGATAAATTCTGTCTTGTTCATGTTTATATCCTCCTAAAAATTAGTTCAGAAACTACTTTAATTTCATGTGTTCCTGTAATATACGTTTTCCTCGCGTACTTCAATAAACTTTATACATCATTTACCCTTACTTTGTCAAGGTAATTTGCTTATTTTAAGGGGATTTCAGCCAAATTTTATGTGCATTTTTCATAAAACATTTTTTTGATTTTTTTCGAACTTTTACGACTTATTTTTTCAGTGCAAAATTTTGTCATTTTAAATGTGTTCTTTTGCTAATCACTTAAATTAAGACTCCATTTGCTTTCCTAAAAAATTCGCAGCAACTGCTGCCAGCTTCTGTTCGGTTACCGATATCGGATTCTTTATGTCTTTTCCAATTATTGCAACCGCACCTACTGCATCTCCTTCACAGATAATCGGATATATCACTTCGCCCATAGATGGTTCTTCACCTTCCTCAATGATAGCTATTCCTTTTTTTAGGCTATTATGAGTTGTAAAGACTTCACGCTCATCTATCAAATTTTCTACATCCTTACTTATCTTCTTTCCTATGTTTTCTTTTTTAGCTCCACCTGATGCAGCAACAACCTGATCTCTGTCGCAAATCATAATCATTTGGCCTGATGTCTGCCCTAACGCTTCCGCATATTGTTTTGCAAAATTGTCAAGTTCTCCAATTGGTGAATATTTTTTTAAAATGACTTCACCATCTCTATTTGTAAAAATCTCTAAAGGATCGCCTTCCCTTATTCTTAAAGTTCTTCTGATTTCCTTTGGAACAACAACTCTCCCCAATTCATCGATTCTTCGTACGATACCTGTCGCTTTCATGTTATTATCCTCCATAACTAATCTTTTAAAGAATTTAATTTTTTCTTTAATGTAATTAAATCCTATTTTGCTAAATTTAAGTTATGGAGTTAGTATGTGGAAAAATTAAGATAATATTCTTAATTTTACTCTAACCCTGTAAGCCAGCTGACTGACGAATCATATCTTCAACTACAATATCGTAAATTTCTCCAATTGAGTTACAATATTCTAAAACTTTCCAAGGCTCATTTGTATGGAAATGAATTTTAATCAAATCTTCATCTCCTACTGCGATAAGACAGTTACCTTCAAAATGTTCTGTTATGTACTCTGATATTTCATCTTCATCTAAATCTTCATCTCTTCTGTCAATCAAAAGCTGTGTATCATAACGATACGCAAACTGATCTTCTTCTACATCAATACTATTAATTTCTGACATAATTATCACCTCTTAAATTTTGTTTTATATATTTATATTTCTTTAAAATTATAATGTTGTGGGCAAAAGTCCCCAACTTTGATGCCTACAGATTGTTTCGTGCTACGCACTCTCACAATCCTATCCGCTTATGAGCAAACTCATATGGACTTAAGCCTTTTGACCCTGGCATCATGTTATTTTCCAATAATAATACTTATCAATCTCTTATCAAGCATTATTGTTCTGTTCCACGGATTAATTATAATTCCGCTTATTTCATCTGTTTTTAAGGCTGTCGCAAATAAACTGTCAATGTCACACATAAAAGTAGACATGACGCTACCGCTTCCTTTAACTTCCTCATCAAAACTTGTAAACGCCATCCACCACATTCTTCCATCATCTGTCTTAATTGCCTGAATGTTCAAATTTCCATCTGCCTTAGGTGGCTCAACCGCAATGATTAATCTGCCTTTTTCCTTCATCCTTCTTCGGATAACTGTTAAAGTATGAGCTAACATTTCCTGAGTGCTTTCCTGCTGTAATGCCGCAATTGCATTTTCAATCTTAATATTGTCCTTTAAGCCCTCATCTTTTACATTGTCTGGATTTAAATTGGTTCTCACATTTTCTGAATTATCCTGTGAATTATTTAAATCAGCCTGCAAATTATTATTTATCTTTTTACTCATTTATATTGACCTCAATAAATTACATAATTAAAATCCTAACAATATACTATCGTTTCCGTTGAATCTGCCAACCTTAAATGAATTACATATTGTTAGAATCCTGACCCTTAGCATAAAATTTTACTAATATCTTAACAATAAATTTAGGCCAGAATTTTGAAAACATAACTTCATCTTCATCACTTCTTTTATTATCGGCAATAATGGCTGATGTTTCTGAATCTTCATGTATTCTATGTGCCACTAATGGCTTTTTGCAATAGATAAAGCTTCCTTTAAGTTTAGAAAGTTTCTCCCATGCCTGCCAGTCTTCGTTGCTTCTAAATCCAACTTCAAAAATAGGATTCGGCAAATTTGCTCTGACATATCCTACTGAAGGGCAACAGATAGGTGAACCAAATGATAGTATTCTTCTTCTTACAAATCTGCTGTTAAAGAATAATCTGGTCTTTAATGGTATAAGCATAATTCTTTTAACTTTAAGTAATCTGTTTTCTTTAACATATTCACCATTTCTAAGTTCCCAGTAATCTGTAAAGAAAATCAATGGATGTTTGCTTCTTTCAAATTCCTTTAATAAAGTTTCCGTATACTCCGGGAAATATACATCATCCTGATGTGCAATTGTCACATACGGAGTATCAATCTGTTTATATCCAAAATTCCAGTCTTGAACAATTCCTCCCTGACCTTCATTTACTATTAGTTCTATATTGTGTTTTTTTGCCATTTCAGCAATATATTCATTAGGTGTTGAAGTAACCATTTTAATTGTACTTTTTACCGTCTGTTTTTCTAATGACTGTATGCATTCCTCTAAAAAAGGACTTTCTTTGTATGCACATATTACAAATGAATGTTTCATCTTTCTTCTCCTAAAAACTCTGTTGTTATTTACTAAATTTTTTGCTCTGCTATTGTTTATTATTTGGATTTATCAAACTATACCATTGTTTATTATTAAGGGTTAACTACACCATTGTTTATTCCCGTTTTTTAAACCCTATCGTTCTATATTATCCAATCTTTTTATATAACATCATTATACATATTACTATGCTCTTTGGCATTTTGCAAAATATAGTTACAATTAGTCTTATTAAAGCTGTTTCACCTTTAGGCTTTCCAATTCCAACATAAGGATTTTTCTTATAGTCAGGAATCTTTTTAGATAGCCAGTTAAAATATTCTGTATATGCTTTTGACATTTCTTTTTTAGTACTCTGTTTACATATAAAAGTCAAATTCCAGATAACATATTTTATAACAAAATACTCGAACATTTTAGGTTTCATATATTTTTGATTTTTATTTCTCTCAATTAACCCTTCAAGAAAAGGAATTGGGGAATTTGCCACTTTTTTCTGAGTTGTATTTGAAACCGACTCATCTCTGTAAATCCAATTATAGCCTACATAATCTGTTGTTATGATTTTGTCACTTTCGCCATAAGCCGTAACATTAAAATATGAATCCTCTCCCATTTTATAATCGCCAAATTTAAGATTATGTTCTCTGACAAATTGTGTCTTCATAATACGTCCCCAAGGACTTATCATTCTAAACTTTGCCCATTCATCTTTTGTGAGAACCATTTCATCTAAAACTTTTCCTCCAGGAGTAATTCGTCTGTATCCACCAATTACCATATCAGCATCAGTTTCCAAAATTCTGCTTAACAGCATTTCTATACAGTCTTCTTTCATGGAATCATCATTATCCATAAACATCAGATATTCACCTGTGGCAAATTCGATTCCTCTGTTTCTTGTATAAGCTATTCCATGATTTTCCTGTGTAAGAACAATTAAATTATTATATTCTTTTGCAAGCTCGTTTAATATTTCTAGCGTTGAATCCTTTGAGCCATCATTAACAACTATAATTTCTATATTTTTATATGTCTGCCTTTGCAGTGACAAAATACAATCCTTTATATATTTTTCACTGTTATATGCAGGTATTACAATTGATACTTTTTTATCCATTTCCTAAACCTCTCAAAAAGGCTTTACAAAATCAGATTTTGTAAAAGCCTTTCCTTCTATGCTAGCTTTTGAACAATTAATACCGCCAAAAGTCCATATGCAGTTATAAATGTCATGATTCCGGTAAGCAATCGGGCGTAACCTGTTTTTGTTACATTAATACATAATTTCCCGTTATATGCAGCTACTATAGCCAGCCACAATATTGGAAGATAATATCTGGCCTGTACACCTACTATAGCCTTCTGACCTACAGGTGTAAATGCAAGATACATTGCTGTCCATATCAATACAACAATAATAAAGATAAGTCCCCAAACACCTAATTTTGTTTTTACATTAAGAGGCTTTTCTTCTTTATTTTTGCAAATTAAAATCATAATAAGTGCCATTATTACATAAGCAAATTTATCCGGTCCTACGACTGTTCCACCATAATTCATAAGCATTAAATTGCCAATTGTATATGGGTCTCTTGTCTCAGCTGAAATACCAAAGTTTTCAAAACTAAATATACTTGATAACAATTCTTTTGCATAGTTAAATGGCTGTGCAATGATATTTCCTATCTGGCTTCCTGAATTTGTATCTCCACCTCTGATATCCACAGTTGCCGTAACATCCGGTGAAATCATACTTGCTATTGTTGGTAATACAAATGTCGTAAGCATCCATCCACATACAGCCAATATTCCAAGTTTAAACCAGATTACACTCTTTTTACTTGAAAATTTCCTATTAGGAATAAATAGTGCAAGCATAACTAATGGTGCATAGACCATCTTAGATAAGCTTCCAACCGTAATTGCAACCATTCCGGCTACTAATAACTTTGTATTTATCTTTTCTTCATCACTTATAATTTCATTTATCAGCAATACAACTCCAAGTGAAACAAAGCATAAAACAAAGCCATCATATGTTATAGAACTTGCCTGTAAAATACTCGTAGGCATTAATGCTATACAAACAAGTGCATATTTACATACTTTTGCCATCTTAATTGCAACTGCCATAACTACAAGATATACAAGCAAATTCATAAATTTAATAAGCATTAACATATTAGAAAAACTTAAATGTAATGCTCTTGCAATTTTTGCTCCAAGAATCTGAGGTATATATGCTACTGCAGTATAATTTGTTGCAACTGCCTTATTTGTTCTTGAAATTACTTCTTTGTCATTAGCATTCATGTATTGGTCTACAAGATTTTTTTCCTCCAAAGTGTTATATGCAGGCATTCCTACTTTTTCCTCATACTTAACAACTGCACTCGTGTTATCTACTAAATCTCCGTAGGCATTTTCATATACAGTCTTAAAATGTGTTTCCTCATCCCATGTAAACGGTGTTGCGCCTGTAGAATAAATTAGCGATATTCCGATTAAAAAACCTGATACAACGAAGAACAACTCTATTCTTTTTCTAAGAATATCCTTACATAAAATAATCATTGCAAGCATCACAAGTACTGAAAATATAAAGCACATTCTATATTTGTTAGGTGTAAATGAATTTTTAATCTTAACTGCTTTTATACAGTCCACGTATTCTTTAGGAACATTAATTTTAATCTTGTTTCCGTATTCACCTACAGAAGTCACACCTGTTTTTAATTCAGGATACAATATGTCACTATATCCTTTTTTATTTTCTTTTCCATAAGATGATACAGTAGTAACTTCAAAACTGTAATGAATCATTTTATTTTCTTCTGATGATCCATATATCTGTACCTTTCCTATGTACGCAGCCTTTTTTAATTTAACTTCAACTGAGTTATTTTTAACTGTAAAATTAGTAAAAGTTGTATCTTTAAGTCCATATCTTATACTCTTAAAATTAAAGCCAATAAATTCAATTACAAACGTTAATACAACAATTAGAAATAGTACAATTGCATACGCTAAAGGCTTCGGTATTTTATTTGTTATTCTTTTTACCATTAGACCCTCCATTGGCATTTGCTTTCATTTTAAGAAAATTAACTGTAATTCCTATAAAGGCAATCAATACTAATCCCCACAAAAAATCTGTAGAAATCTTCTTTCTTCCTTCAACTACAGTACATAAAATATTTCCACTTATCTGCATATCGTCATCATATGATGCTAAGTTTTCAATTTTGTCCTGTCTGTTACCATAAATAACAAGTTCACTGTCCTGTGGAATATTTTTGCCTCTTACAACAATTTTTAATGAATCAGCACTAATTTTTAGTTCGCGGCATTCTATGTTTGAATATGCAACTGAGCTGTCTGAAGATTCTTCAGCATAATATGATGTTAACAGGATATCCTGAACTTCTAACTCTTTTTCACCTAGAACTTTTCCTGATTCATTATCATAAAATTTTATGGAAATAATTCCATCGTTTCTTTTTTCCTGCGTATATTTTTCTCTTAAATCTTTTATCTTAAGGGAAATGCTTTTAAGGTTACTAACCTTCTTGTCTACAACTATGGAATATTCTCTATCATTAGAAATACGTCCAACCGTATACTCTGTATCTTCGTTTGTATTTGCCGCTATTGTAGATTTGCCTACATCAAAAACCCTTCCGGTAACAGCCATAAATAAAATATAGACAACCAATGCAATCCCTAAAATTATAATACTAAGATTTTTATTATATTTATTAAGCATACTTTTACCCATTATTATTTATTCTCTATAACATTTTTAGCATTAATATAAGGATATACCTCATATCTATACTCAATATCATCGTCATCTACCAGTCCAATATCATCTACGTTTTTGATATATTCTTCTTTGTAAATGCCGTAATATTTACCTTCAATTGTAACTTCATCATTTATAACTGGAAGCACTTTTGTTTTTTTGTTATATTTAAAATTAACATAATAAAACTGTTTGTCCCCAACTTCTAACTTTATGGTAGCCGTATTTTTCTTATTATTAAGTTCTATATAATTAACTTTTCCACTGACTTTCGCTTTCATTCCGGCATAGCCATATGGATTCTTTGCAACATCTTCATATGTATATGAAGGATTTAACGGATTAAATTCTCCTACGTTTACATCATAACTATAAACAACTTCTACATATGGCAATGTACCTGTGTACTGATTATACTTAGTGCTTTTATCGTCATTAAAATGTGTATACATATCAGTCTTTAATAAAAATCCATAGACCTGAATTTCATCTCCAACTTTATATGTCTGAGAAATAGACTGTTTGCCATTAAATACTTTCATGTTTTTGCATTTGCAAACATAAATTTTTCCATCAGAATCCTTAATTGTTACATATGAATTTATTTTAGCTTCATACACAGACTCAACCGTACCTGTAGCTTTTATCATTTTTCCAACATAATTGTCAGGATAATATATTAACTGTGAATATTTTACATCCTGAACCTGAGAAATAAGTTCTTTAATTGGAACCTGTTCATAATTCCAATCATAATCAGTTAACGTTCCCTTACTGTCATAATACTTAATTGCACCATTTGGAATCCCTGAATTATAACTCATAACATTATATGTTCCATCAGCAAATGTTTTTGTAACTTCTCCATCAAATCGATTCTCTATCATGTCGCCTTCTTCTATGCTACCATCACTATATGTAATCGTACATTTTCCATCAAGGCTTCCATCTTTCCAGGTACCTTCAACCTTAGAAACTATATCACCGTCTACTTCAATTACGCCTTTTCCTTCAGGATTTCCATTATTAAGTCCTCCTGTATAACTACCTGTATACTTGTTACCAAAAAGCGTTATTCCACTTGTAACAGTTCCGTTAGAAGCGTTTTTTCCATTTGAGCATCCTGCAAAAATAGCAGCTGTCATTCCCACTGTAGCTATTGTGACAAACAACTTATGCTTACTCATATTTTCCTCCTATAATCTGTATTGCCCCATCTATTTGGTCAGTGGCCATTCATCAGAAACTTTTATTAAAATGAACATTGCTCATTTTGTTTCCTCTTTATAATCTACTTAAACATAAACTTTCCATTACTTTGTACTAAATTAGCATTGTAATATTTGTTTTCTTTCTTTAATTTATCTTCCCAGGCCTTTTTAAATTCTTTCTGAGATTTTTCATTATTATAATTAAGATTATCTGCTAATTTTACATGAACATCAGTATTTAAAATAACATCATAACCTGCTTCATCTATTTTAAAGCAAACATCTAAATCTCTATATGGGAAACTAAATTTTTCATTTATTCCACCAACTTCTTTAATTACGTTAGTTCTAAACATTGCTAATTTTAAAGACACGCCCATAACATTCTGAGGTCCGTCCGCTCTATGACAATATCCTCTAAAAATTGAAGGCAAATGATAAAACAGACTTGATACAGTTGCATTACTGTCATAATTAAGTCCACAGCTTTCAATTTTCTTATTTTTGTTAAGACATTTTACACCTGTTATTCCAACATGTTTCCACTGACAGTATTTAAGTAATTCTTCTACCCAATTGTCTGTCATAGGAATGGCATCCTTACCTGCAACCACAACGTATTCAGTCTTAACTGCTTCCACTTCCTTTGAAAGCTGACCTTTTACAACTTTATATTCAATATGAAGATTTGACATTTCTCTCTGTTTCTTCTTCATTTCATTTATCTGTTTTTCATCGTTAGCTAAAACAGTTACGCTATAATCACCTTTTAAATCATAATCAATTTTATAAAATCCTAAATCTTTTGTAAGCGCCGGAGTTCCGTCTTCTCCAATTTCTGTCAAATATTTTTTAATTGCTTTATTTCCATTTTCAAAAGCATATAATTTACTGTTTGGATTTGCTGCTGTTGAATCAGGATGAATTCTCCAATGATATAAAATTTTTGGTACATGCTTTATGTCAGCTCCTGCACCGTTACATCTTAATACGAATTCAAAATCCTGAGCCCCATCAAATTCCTGATTTAATCCACCGACTTTATCTAACAATTCTCTTGAGAACATTAAAAAGTGGCAGATATAATTTGTATGTCTTAAAAATTCTTCGTTCAAATCTGGTTTAAACGCCGGATTAATTAACTTTCCTGTATCTGCTACGATTTTATCTTCATCTGAATAAACCATATCAGGAATCTTATCATGTGCATTAAGTTCCTTAACCATTTCATATAATGCATTTGGTGTAAGCAAATCATCATGGTCTAACAATGCTATATATTCTCCCTTAGCATTATCAAATCCTTCATTTGTATTATTTGAAATCCCATCATTCTTACTTAATTTTATATAGCTGATTCTTTCATCTTTATATTCATTTAATGTATCTTTAACAATTGTTGTGTTACTTCCGTCTGCGATACATAATTCAAGATTTGAATATGTCTGTTCTAATACACTGTCAACAAGCTGTCTGAGAAAAACAGGTGCAGTCTCATATGCAGGCACTACAATACTTACTAACGGTGCATATTCAAACTTCACTTTTCTTTGTTCTTTTAACTCATCTTCTCCAGGTAAAAATTTTTCTATATTCTTTTGATAATATCTGTCTCTTTTCTTCGTATCAAACCACTCCATAAATCTAAGAGTGAAATCGTGTAAACCGTACTGTTTAAAGAGATCAATACCATTCTTCAAATTCATTTCCAATTCTTCCTTTCATTTCACAGACATTCATCTGTTAGTTATCCTGCCAAAGTTTCTTAGGCATTCCTATTCAATCCACAACTGATTAATCATACACTAATATGGAAAAAATAACAACTTTATTAAAATATATGCCTTAATTTTTCTTAACTTATCAATATAAACTTAATATTGGTTTATATAAGTCAACAATCAAATTTTCACAAACGGACTTAATATACCTGTATTATTCTTAGCCCGTTCTAAATCATTTTAAGCTCGTCCCAAAACAAATAGAATTCTTAAGGCAATATCTCCCGGCACTCTTGAACGCAATGCATGTGGATAAAATATTTTTCTAATCTGTGTTATAAGACCATTTTTCTTTATAAATAATGCCATTTTCTTCTTTTGTTCATTTGACAATCTATCCTCAAACACTTTTGCAAAATAGATAAGGTTCTGTTTTGCTTCAACGCTTGCAGGGCCAAACACTTCCTTTTGGAAGAATCCTTTTAACAGACCTATTGTATTAGAATCCTCAGCTGTAACAGCTTCCGTATGTCTTATATGCGAAGCCGTAAAACGCTTATCATAAATTGTATCACCAAAACATACACAACATCTGATGAGCCATCTGTCATGCATTTCTATTCCGGGGTCTACATCTAAAATAAATTGTTTACATGCTTCATGATTAAATACAAGCAAAAATCCTGATGCAGGAGTACAGTATAAAACATCTGTTAAACCTATGTTTTCTTTTTGCTCCGGTGAGTGACGGATAAAGCTTCCATCACTCATATAATAATCATATGCTGAAAAATAAACCAAAGGTTTATTTGTATCTTTTTTCTTCTCAAGTTCTTCAACCGCCCATTTAATTTTATCAGGGTACCATACGTCATCCTGATCGCAAAATGCATAATATTCTGCCGGTTCACATTCTCTTGCTATCTGGTAAAATGATTTCGGAGGTCGTAAATTAACTCCATTATTTTCTAAAAGAATTATCCTCTTACCGGATTTATTGCTTTCGATATAATTTTTAATAAATTCAACTGTATTATCTGTAGAGCAGTCATCTCTTATATATATATCAATATTTTCATAAGTCTGTTCAATAAGACTGTCCAATTGAGTTTTCAAAAATTTTTCGCCGTTATACGTTGCCAGCAAAATGTTTACTTTCGGTTGACTCATGCCAATTCTCCTTTATTCATTTATCGCCATGCAGGAATCTCTTACAACCAAATGACATGGTAATTTTACTTTAATTGTTGTCTTGATTGCTAAATTTGATGCTGCAAATAAGGAATTTACACCATACTGACCCATTTCATATGCAGGTGCATGAAGTGTCGTAAGCGCAGGTGCCGTATATCTTGTCATTTCCAAATCATCAAATCCAATCAATGAAATATCTTCTGGAATATTAAGATCATGCTCTCTAATTGCCTTCATTGCACCAAATGCAATCTGGTCACTTGCAGCAAACACTGCTGTAGGCAACTGTTTTTTTTCTAGAATTTCATTCATCATTTGATATCCTGATTCCATGGAATATCTTCCTTCTATAAGATATTTATTGTAATCTATCTCATTTTTCTCACAGAATTTAATAAATGCTTTTTTTCTATAATCTTCATATACTACATTATTATTCTCTTCGCCCAGAAATTCTCTACCACCTAAAAACGCAATTTCTTTATGACCTAATTCTATAAGATATGTAAGTGCCTCATTAACTGCCATTTCAAAATCAAGTGAAAATGTAGTTGCCTTATAATCATGGAATGACATATCCAAAAAGACTATATTCTTTGTAATGCTCATAAATTTTTCGACTTCTTCGTCGCTAAATTTACCAATACAAATAATTCCGTCAGCATCTTCAATTTGTTCTAAATAGTTGGGATTTGACTTGAAAGTTCTCACGACATTAATGCAATTCTTAACACAAAAATCTTCTATTCCTTTTCTTACCTGAAGATAATAATTATCCTTTGCTTCCTGTTGTTCAGAAAACCATTGAATAATTCCCAATGTAAAAATAGCTTTAGACATTTTCTTACTCTTGTTGTACTTAAGTTCCTTTGCTGCATTAATAACTTTTTTCTTAGTTTCAAGCGATGTACTCAAAGTAGGGTCCTCATTCAAAATTCTTGATACTGTTGAGGGGCTTACCTGAGCCAATTTTGCCACATCTTTGATTGTAGCCATACTCTTATACCACCTTTATCTTATTTATGTCCCTAGTCACTTTTTCCTTAGTAACTCCGCCATTTTTTAATGACGCCACTTCAAGTATAACATCTTTTTTTAATTAAAGATATGATTTATTGTGATTTTCTACTATTTTACTGTTATTTATTTAGTGGTAAACACGGAAATCAAATAAGTTTACTAAATTATATTGTATTTTAGTAAACAAAAGTTTATATTTAAATTAGCAAAAGTATTCTAACAAATTAACAATTAATATCAGCAATTAGATTATAGATTAATTTGCTTTAATTAGAGCCACTCATTCTGATTACTTATAAATATTGTTTATTTCTGAATACTACAAATCGGATTATTTTTTAACGGAGGATTTAAATGAATATTAACGAATTAAAATCATTATTTGGCAAAAATGAATTTGACTCACTTTTAATGGATATTTACGAGGATTCATCTTTAATTGGATACCAGAATAACAGATACATTAAGGCTTTAGATAAATTTGAAAGTCTTTTCGGTGAAGGAGAGGTTGAAATCTATAGTGCTCCAGGAAGAACTGAAGTAGGCGGTAACCATACTGACCACCAGCACGGACAGGTTCTTGCTGCATCTATTAACTTAGATGCCATTTCTATCACACAAAAAACTGATGACGGAATTATTTCTTTAGTATCTGAAGGATATGACCTTATTACAATTGATACTGCAAATACAGAACTTATTGAAGAAGAAAAAGGCACAACTGTTGCGCTTATTAAAGGTGTTGTTAATGAATTTAAAAACCGTGGATACAAAGTCGGTGGATTTAAAGCATACATTACAAGTGACGTATTAGTTGGTGCAGGTCTTTCTTCATCTGCTGCATTTGAAGCTGTTATCGGAACAATTCTTTCAGGATTGTATAATGATATGAAAATTTCTTCAGTAGAAATTGCCATTATAAGTCAGTATGCAGAAAACGTTTATTTTGGAAAACCTTGTGGATTAATGGATCAGATGGCATGCTCCGTTGGTGGATTTGTTAACATCGATTTTATTGATCCTGCTCATCCTGTTGTAAACAAAATTGATTTTGATATTACAAACGAAGGATATAGTTTATGTATTGTTGATACAAAGGGTAGCCATGCAGATTTAACTGACGATTATGCTTTAATTCCTGCTGAAATGAAAGAAGTTGCCAAAGTATTTGGCAAAGAAGTTCTTGGAGACGTAAATCCTGATGAATTTTTCAGTAACATACCTAAGGCATTGGCAGGAGCTTCTTCAAGAGGAGTTCTTCGAGCATATCATTTCTTTACTGAAAATAAACGTGTATCAGTTGAAGTTAATGCTTTAATAGGAAATAATTTCCACAAATTCCTTGATACAGTTAAGGAATCCGGAAATTCATCATATAAATTTTTGCAGAATATTTATGCAAATAAGGAACCTTTAAATCAGCCTGTAAGCATCGCCCTTGCTGCCAGCGAATATATCCTCGGTGATAATGGCGTATGTCGTGTTCATGGTGGTGGATTTGCCGGAACCATTCAGGCATTTGTAAAAAACGAGGCCGTGCCTGAATATAAGAAATTTATTGAATCTATATTTGGCACAGACTCATGTCACATTTTAAAAATACGTAAATATGGAGGTATGAAGGTACAATGAGTATTTTAGTATTAGGCGGAGCCGGATATATCGGTTCTCACACGGTTTATGAACTTATTGACAGAGGTGAAGATGTTGTCGTAGTTGATAATTTACAAACAGGATTTAAAGCAGCTGTTCATCCCAAAGCAAGATTCTATGAAGGTGATATAAGAGACAAAGCTTTCTTAGATGATTTATTTACAAAAGAAAAAATTGACGGAGTTATTCATTTTGCTGCCAACTCTCAGGTCGGAGAAAGTATGAAAGTTCCTCTCAAATACTATGATAACAATTTATACGGAACAATGGTTCTTTTAGAAAGCATGGTTGAACATGGAATTGATAAAATTGTATTTTCTTCTACTGCTGCAACATATGGAGAACCTGAAAGAATTCCAATTTTAGAAAGTGACAGAACTGAACCTACAAATACATATGGTGAAACAAAGCTTTCTATGGAAAAAATGATGAAATGGACAAGTAAAGCCCACAATTTACGTTATGTAGCATTAAGGTATTTTAATGCATGCGGTGCTCATATCAGTGGAAAAATTGGAGAAGCCCATAATCCTGAAACTCATTTGATTCCACTTGTACTTCAGGTTCCACTTGGAAAACGTCCTTATATTTCTATATTTGGAAATGATTACGATACAAAAGACGGCACATGTGTACGTGATTATATTCATGTTACTGATTTGGCACAGGCACATATCCTTGCTCTTAAATATTTGGCTGAAGGAAATGACAGTGATGTATTTAATCTTGGAAATGGAATTGGATTTACGGTAAACGAAATAATCGAAAGTGCAAGAAAAGTTACAGGTTTAGACATTCCTGCTAAATACGAAGCACGCCGTGCCGGTGATCCTTCAAAGCTTATTGCTTCAAGTGAAAAAGCTAAGACTGTTTTAGGATGGAAGCCTGAATACCCTGACGTTGAAAAAATTATTGAGACTGCATGGAACTGGCATAAATCTCATCCAAACGGATACGAAGATTAGAAGCCTGCTATGTGTTAACGGGCAATTTAACTGTTCTTAGCATTATATCTTAAAACTTATATTTATTCATAAATATAAAGTTTAGAAAGGTTGTTATATGTTAGATTTATATATAAAAAAATTAGTTAATTATGGAATTAACACAGGCTTAATACCTGAATGTGAAAGAATTTATTCTACCAATTTGCTCCTTGAAGCATTTGGAAAAGACGATTATACAGATTTGACTGTTGATGACAAAGACGAAAGCCTTGGCGATATTCTCGCAGTTCTTTGTGATGAAGCTGTAAAATTAGGAATAATTGAAGACAGCGTAACTTACAGGGATTTATTTGACACAAAATTAATGAACTGCATTATGCCACGTCCTTCACAGGTTCAGGAAAAATTCTGGAAGGAATATGCTAAATCTCCTGAAGATGCCACTAAATTTTACTATGATTTTTCTCAAAACAGCAATTATATCCGTCGCGACAGAATAAAGAAAGATATGAAATGGGTTGTACCTTCTGAGTACGGAGATATTGATATAACTATCAATCTTTCAAAACCTGAAAAGGATCCTAAAGCTATTGCTGCTGCAAAGAACAGCACAAGTGTATCATATCCTAAGTGCCAGCTTTGTATGGAAAACGAAGGTTATGCAGGCCGTGTTAACCACCCTGCAAGAGAAAATCACCGTATAATCCCTATAAAGATAAATGATTGTGACTGGGGATTTCAATACTCTCCTTATGTTTACTACAATGAACATTGTATTGTATTTTCAGGCACACACACACCTATGAAGATAGAAAAGGCAACATTTATCAAGTTATTCGATTTTATCAAATTAATGCCTCACTACTTCTTAGGTTCAAATGCCGACCTTCCAATTGTAGGTGGTTCAATTTTAACTCATGATCATTTTCAGGGCGGACATTATACATTCGCAATGGCAAAAGCTGATTCAATCAAGACTTTTAAAGTTAAAAATTATGAAGATGTAGATTGTTCAATTCTTCATTGGCCACTTTCAGTAATCAGATTGAAATCAAAATACAGCAACCGATTAGTAGAATTAGGTGATCATATTTTGAATAAATGGAGAAACTATACTGATGAGGATGCATTTATATATGCAAATACAGATGGTGAACCACACAACACAATTACACCAATTGCCCGTTTTAGGGATGGCATGTATGAGCTTGACTTGGCTTTACGAAATAATATTACCACAAAGGAACATCCTCTTGGTGTTTATCATCCTCATGAAAAACTTCATCATATTAAGAAAGAAAATATCGGTCTTATTGAAGTAATGGGTCTTGCAGTTTTACCTTCAAGACTTAAAGGTGAAATGCAAACATTAGCTGATTATATTGTAAATAAAAAAGATATACGAAGCAATGAATCTATTTGTAAGCATGCTGACTGGGTTGATGAATTTCTTCCAAAATATAATGACATTACATCTGAAAATGTTATGAGCATTCTTGAATCAGAAATTGGAAAAGTATTTGTAAAAGTTCTCGAAGACGCTGGTGTTTACAAGTGTACACCTGAAGGTCTTGAAGCTTTCACAAGATTTATTGATACATTATAAAGCTTTCAAATTTTCTTTTAATATACAAGGCGCCTGCAGTTTTACTGCAGACGCCTCACCATTTTTATAAAAGCTTTAACTTTATATTCATATTATATTCTTCATCAGGTTTTAAAATTGCCGACTCAAATTTATCATTATTGATATTATCCGGTACATACTGCGGTTCAAGACAAAATGCATGTCGTCTGTTATACACTGCTCCATTTTTTCCTGATTCATCTGATACAAAATTAGCTGTATAAAGTTGTAATCCTGGTGTATCTGTATAAAGTTCCATCTTAATTCCTGACTTATCTCCGATGGCTTTTGCCGCCAGTCTTAATTCATGAGCATTTCCATTTATCATAAAATTATGGTCATATCCTGTTCCAAATTTTAACTGTTCATCTTCAACATCAATATCTCTCCCAATTGATTTCATTTCTGTAAAATCCATTGGTGTACCTTTTACGCTTCTAATTTCACCTGAAGGAATAGAATTGTTTGTGGCAAACGGAGTAAAATAATCACCCTTTATCATTAATTTCTGCTCATATACTTCTCCTGAATCATGTCCATTTAAATTGTAATATGAGTGATTTGTGAAATTAGCAATTGTAGTTTTATCCGTTGTTCCTTTATAATTTAAAATCAATTCATTATCCTCTGTAAGTATGTATGTAAGAATCACTTTTAAATTTCCCGGAAATCCCTGTTCCATATCTTTGCTTAATATTTCAAATGAAATCTTATCATTTACATTCTCATTATAATTTGCTTTCCACATTTTTAGTGCTGTACAATTTGAACCACTATGAAGATTATTACCATTGTCACCATCATTGCTTTCCAAATTGTATTCAATTCCGTCAATAGTGCACCTTGCGCCTTTGATTCTATTGGCATTTCTCCCTACATTTGCTCCAAAAAATGCTGATGCACCCTGATATGGAACAACGTTGTCATAGCCTAAAACTATATCTGTGTCTTTTCCATCTTTATCCGGCACAATTAATGAAACTAGAGTTGCACCATAATCGCATACTTTAACTTTCATTCCATTGCTATTTTCAAGAGTAAATAAATGTGTCTGTTCCCCATTTTTTGTTTTTCCAAATTCATTAATCTTCATCTGAATCTCCTTATTCTTGTAATTTTACAACAATTATGGACGTGAGGAATATTAGACTTCCTGAAAGGACGTCTAATATTCCTCACTATTTAATTGCTTGTGCTTCTTTCAAATTTTCTTACATTCTTAGAGATTTCCCTACTCTTTTACTTATTTAAAACTTTAATGTTTGTTTACCCTATGTAATTTTCTTTTATCTTTTAAAATTTCCCTACTTCATATTTTTTACAAATTCAGGATATTCTTCTGCCGGCATAGGCTTTGCATATAAATATCCCTGAATATATGAGCAACCATATTGCTTTAACTTTTCAGCCTGTTCAACTGTTTCAACACCCTCTGCAACAACTTCCATGTTAAGTTCTTTTGCCATGGCAAGAATCATTCTGATAATTGTATCTGCTCTTGCAGGATCCTGTGTTTGGGATACAAACCTCATATCCATCTTTATAATGTTAACCGGAATATCTTTTAAGGCATTAAGAGATGAATATCCGCTTCCAAAATCATCCATTTCTACAATAAATCCAAACATTTGAAGTTGTTTTATTACATTTACATTTTTCTCTAAATCAAGAGTAAATGCACTTTCAGTAATTTCAAGTCTAAGCTTATTTTTATCAATTCCGTACTTTTCAATAAGATTTGTAAACACTTTATATAAATCTATAATGTAAAAATCCTTCATTGAAATATTGACTGCAATATAGTCATCTCTGCCTTCCTCTTTCCACTGTTTAAGAATCTGGCATACTTTCTCCCACACATACATATCAAGTTCTGTAATCAAGCCATTTTGTTCAAAGAACTCTATAAAATCTCCAGGTGGAATTAATCCTAATTTTCTGTGTTCCCATCTTACAAGAGCCTCTGCTCCTTTTACAACTTCATCTTCACATCTGACCTGCGGCTGAAGATAAACTTTAAAATCTTCATTTTCTATGGCACTTGTAAGTTCTTCTTTATACATATGCTCTTTTAAAATTTTATTTCTAAGATTATCGTTATAAACTGCTGCAACGCAATTTCCATTATTCTTTATAGAGTCAAGTGCCATTCTTGCCCTATCACACATAGTTCCAACATCAACTTTAGAATCATAATCTACTTCATAAATTCCATATCTGATATGAACAGTACATGTGATATTGTTATAAGTAACCTTTATATTTCTTTTCTTCTCAAGGTCTTTAATTACCAACTCACTCTTAGGACATAATGTAATAAAATTATCACTTTCTACTCTCGCATATACCCTTTTGTCAGAACACTGCGCTAAACAGTTTTCTGAAATCTGCTTAAGAATGGCATCGCCCATTTTTCTTCCAAACATATCGTTTACGGCTTTAAATCTGGATATGTTAAATATCATAATTACAAATTTATCATCCGGATATTTATTTGTTATCTCATTTACTTTTTCATAGAACCTCTTCATATTGTACAGTCCTGTAAGTTCATCATGAGTTTCCAAATATCTCATAACAGAATTAACCATTGTTATTTCCGTTATATCTTCAAATACAAAATATTTTGCATATGCTATATTATCATTTTCACATAATTCACCATATTTACACTGAAAATAAAGTTTATTATCTTCATGCATAATACTTATTTTTTTGCGATAAGTTTTTTCCAGTGCAGCCGGTGTATATAAACTATATGCTTTACAAAATTCCTCAAACGAACAATTTTGTGTACATTTATCAAATAATCTTTCTGCTTCTTTATTATAGGCAATTATGCTATCATCTGTACCGAATACTACCATCGGCATCTCTGATTCCTCAGCAATTTTCTGCAGTGCCCTGTTCTTAACAACTTTATGGCCATATTGAAATGTTATTTCATAAACAAATGCACCTAATATACCATAAAACAATAATGATACATGCTCCCATAATCTAAGCTGAAACATTACAATATTAATGCAGGACACAATTATCATGCATGTTAATATCTGCATATATTTCACCTTATAAATACGTGGTGAGTTTAATATACGGTATATGAAGCACAATATAAAAATTGCGACAAATACATATGTGATAAAAATATGTGCATCATATCCCAAATTATAAAACCATGCAACCACACCACTTTTATCCATCCTTACATTCTCAATTCTAATAATTGAATGTATAAGCATATTTATAGTATCCACAATTGTAAATACAAACACAGTTCTTTTAATATATTTGAAGCATTCAAATGCTTTACCTAACCCTGTATATTCAAATGCATATCCTATTAATGCCAATATCATCCATGTAAAGCATGTATAAAATGGCCATATAAGAACGCTCTCTATAAAATTCGAACCAATACCCTGCATTATAACTCCGAGTATTACTGCAACAAGATTACTCTCCATAAATAATGCAATGCTTTTTCCTGTCCTATTTTTATGTATTAAACTTAATTTAAGATACCTTACATCCATTACCCCCAATAAGATATACGGAATAATCATGTATTTTCCCATTCAAATTCTCCCTTTGTAAATTAATCGTTTCAATTTACTCTCACCCGTATCTATTTTACCACATTACTCTATATAAACATACACTTTTAATCTTATTCCTGTACCATATTACTTTCATTATTCTCTTCATCTCTTGCATCAATTATTTTAGCAAATATCTTCTGATATACTTTCGCATGGCAAAATCCTGATATTAATGGGAATAAAATAAACAACGCCGGAATCTTAAAAGCAAATATGAATATTGCTACATCAATTATAATAAGTAAAATTGACTGAAGAAAATGTCTGGTTGAAAATATTAATGAAATCATTAACGTCCTCTTAACAGTATCATAAAATTTTGCGATATATGGAAATACAAAATTAATCGTCATTGTATAAATAATGAGTACTAACAAATAAAATGGTAATGCATAAAACAATTTGCTTCCTACTTTAGATGAGTTAAATACAATATAAAGACTTGTACAAACTAAGCCTCCGATTGTTCCCATTATAAGCCATACAATTGTTGATATTTTAAAATTCTCCTTAAATGCCTTAAAGAAACTTCTTACCACATACGACTCCTCACCAACAACTAATTTCATCATTACTGAGTAAAATGCTGTTGTAGATGCACCGACTGTAATTATTGGCAATGAGCAAATTACCCACAATATTGCCAAAACCATTACATCTGCAAATCCATCTAAAAATGTCATTAATTTTCCTTCGCTGTCAAATATATTTTTCACTATTTTTACCTTTGTGTATTATTACACGCCTTTCGTTTTAAATTTGTCACTAATTTTAATAGTTAATCTGAATTCCCTATCAACACAAATTACATTTAATTTATTATTTCAAGTCTGCTTCCTTTTTCTTTGTCTTTCGTAACCACAATCTGCCTGTCAATTCTACTCTTAAGTTCTGATACATGCGATATAATCCCTACAAGTCTTCCTACATCTGTAATAGAACTTAATGCTCTCATTGCACTTTCAAGCGATTCTCCATCCAATGAGCCAAATCCCTCATCTACAAATAAGGTATCAATCTTTATTCCTCCGGACTTAGCCTGAATTTCATCAGACAAACCTAACGCCATCGACAAGGAAGCTTTAAATGATTCTCCACCTGAAAGAGTTTTTATATCTCTTTCGCTTCCACTATAATAATCGATAACATTTAACTCTAATCCACTCTTGCTTACCTTATTGTCAGCTTCACGCTTTCTCTTTAATTCATACTGGCCTGAAGTCATATCCCTGAAATGGCTGTTTGCCTTAACTATAATTCTATCAAACATTTCCATTTGAACATAGGTTTCTAAAGTAATTCTTGACTTTGAAGAAAGAGTTCCATTGCATGTATCCGCCAGGCTTCCAACAACCTGCAACTTATCTTCTACTTCCACAGCTTCATTCATGCACTTTTCAATTCTTTCATTTGCAAATTTATTCATATCCAGTCGTGAATGAACTTCTTTTTCACTCTTCCCAAGCTCCTTTTCCATGCTTTGAAGCTGCTTCTTTTCTTCCTTTAATTCATCCAAATCTTCAACCTTTGAATTTTTAAATTGATTTTTCAAAGCCGCTATTGCATTTTCAAGTCCGGATTTTCTTTCCTTTGCTTCTTCATAGTTATCTCTTGCCTTTTCAAATAACTTAATAAGCCTGTTTCTCTTATCCTGCAAACTGCTGATATATCCCTCTGCTTCTTTCAGACTTGAGTATTTAAGTTTAGACTTAAGTTCTTCTATTCTGATATTTGCATTTGCAATATTAGTATTTTCTTCAATTATTTTATTTGAAATTTCCACAATTTCTGTTTTTTTACTTTCAAGTTCGTTCTTTAGTTTAGGCAAATTCTCTTCAATTGTTTTCTTCTCTTCTTTAAAATCTGACAATTCTTTAGCCTTAACATTTAACTTCTTAATATCATCATTTAACTTCTTTGTCTTTTCTTCTAAAATATTAAAGCTATTCTCATCTATGCTTTCAGAAAATTCATTTGGATTTTCATTTACTACATCATCTATTCTTTCTTTCAATGAATCGATTTCTGTAATTTTCGCCCTCAAATTACCTGAAATTTCACTTCTTTTATCTTCCTTTTTCTGTCTAAGATTTTTGGCATCCTTTAAATCTTTCTCAGACGGAATCTCATTTTTAACCTCAGTTATATGAGGATGAATTGTTGAACCACAAACAGGACAAGGCTCTCCCTCTTTCAAATTTTGTCCAAGCATACCGGCCTGTGCATCCATGTACTTAGCCATAAGACTCTCATAATTTTCTGATGCGCTATTATACTCTTTAACGCTTTCCACATACTTTTCTTCTAAAGACTTATGCTCATCTTTAACTGCAATATATTTTTTAAGCAGTTTTTTCAAATTAGAATAGAGATTTATCTTAACCTCAACACTCTTAATATTGCTCTGGCATTTTTCAAATTCAACTTCGCAGTCTTTTATTTCTTCAAGCCTTTTTTCAGAGACCGAAATGCTGTTTTCATTCTTTTCCAAATCCCCTTTAATTTTAGCTTCTTTATTTGTTAATTTTATTAAATTTTCCTGTCTGTTATGTAAACTTTCAAGTTCTTTAGTAAGTTCATCATAACTTTCAAGTTTTTGTTTTTCTATCTCAATTTCAGTTGCAAGCTTTTCACGCTCACTTTCCGTCTCTTTTTGCAAATTATAATCTTCTAAGAGTTTCGGCATGCCTTCTAATACTTTAGCAAGTTCATTTTCATTCTTTTCAATGTTTTTCATACCTGTCAAAACATTTTCTGTTTTACCAATTGTCTCATTAACCTTTTCAAGATTCTTATTAACTTCTTTTTTATTTTTTTCTAAAGTTTTTAACAAATCTTTGTCTTTATTAATAAGTTCCAAAATAAAATTATTAATATCTTCTGTCTTCCAAAATGTGTTATCATCAATAATCTGTTTTAATTTTTCTTTATCATTTTCATCATTGCCGCACTGAACACTTGCAATGTAATTTTTGACTTCCTTCTCAATATCCTGATACTTTAACTTAAGTTCATTCTTTTTTCTTTTTAATTTTTCCTGTAAATCAAGATATTCATTTGTGTTAAATATCTTTCTTAAAATTTTACTACGTTCATCAGTTCCCGTAAGCAGAACTTTCATGAAATCTCCCTGTGCAATCATGGCAATCTGAGAGAACTGTCCCCTGTCTAATCCTATAATTTCTGCAACTGCATCATTTACATTCTTTTTATTTATAATCGGTTCCCTATCCTTAGTCAGAAAATATAATTCTGCTTCTTCCTTCTGCACAACCAGTTTGTCCCCTCGTTTTGCTTTACGCATATATTCAGGAACTCTTCTGATTTTATATTTTTCATCTCTATATTCAAATTCTAATTCAACATAGCTTTCCGTTTCATCATCAGCATATTTGCTTCTAAGAGATTTCACTTCTCTTACCTGTCCGCTTGCCTCTCCATAAAGAGCATATGAAATTGCATCAAATATAGTGGTCTTTCCGGCTCCTGTATCACCTGTAATCAAATACAATCCGCTTTCACCTAACAATGTAAAATCAACTACGGTTTTGTCTGCATAAGGTCCAAAACCACTCATAACTAATTTAATTGGTCTCATGGTTTTCCTCCTTTGCTTCTCCTAAAATTTCCAACAGGTAATCCCTTTGCTTTTCTGACATTTTTCGTCCATTCTGCTTTTCAAAAAATTCCTCAAAATAATCCAAGGGAGATTTAGTCTCTCCTGTTTCAACATTATCAACAACAGAATATGAACGTGTTCGCGTATTGTCATATTCCATGCTCATCAGATTTGGATAAATGCTTTTCAATTTTCCTATTGCATTCAAAATATCCTCTTCATCTGTAAGCACTGCTCTGTAATAATCTTCTTTTTTTAATTCTTTGTAAAACTCTTCACTTGTTATTTTGCTGAATTTTCCTTTGATTGTCTTTAAATCATGTAACGGCTTTACGGGAATTTCTTTAATTTCTATATTTCCTTTTTCTTTTAAATCAACAATCGTCATTGACTTATTATGATTTTCTTCTGAGAATGAATACTTAAGCAATGTTCCTGCATAACGTGCACTTTCCCTGCCCATTTGCTGTGCCCTATGAATATGTCCTAACGCCACATAATCAAATGCATCATAATTTTCAACACTGACATTATCAAGTCCGCCAACTGAAACTTCTTCTGATTCGCTTCTCATCGCACCTGTAACAAACTGGTGTGACACAATCACATTTCTCTTTGTTTCATCAATTTTTTCCTGATTTAAAACGTACGCTAATGCGTCATCATAGTCTTTAATTTCAGCCTCTTTATAAATATTTTTTACCGTTGCCGGCTTTATGAATGGCAATAAATAAACATTTATTTTGCCATAGTCATCTTCTAACTCTATTTTTTGCAAATTGCCATTATACACTCTCGACATATAAACCTTTGCCGCAGACAATATATCTGAACCAAATCCTATTCTCTCAGCGCTATCATGATTTCCGCTTATTACAAAAATCGGCAAATCCATAGACACGAGTCTTGTCAGCATTTCGTCAAATAACTTAACTGCCTCCGCAGACGGAACCGGCTTATCGTAAATATCCCCCGCCATAATAATTCCATCTATCTTTTCATTTTCTATTACACTATAAACCTGTTCAAAAACAAATTTTTGATCTTCTATCATTGAAAATCCATTTACTCTTTTCCCGATATGCAAGTCCGCAAGATGTAAAAATCTCATTCACTTCTCCATTTCCATTGATAAACAACTCGAGCAGGTTATCCCACTCGAGTTGTTATATTTACATTTGTCATAATTGTGCTATTAAATTTTTATATTTTTCAGGTACATTCTTACTAAAATTCTGCACCGAGTGTAGCTGCCATTACAGCCTTTATTGTATGCATTCTATTTTCAGCTTCATCAAATACTACTGAATGTTCCGATTCAAATACTTCATCTGTAACTTCCATTTCTGTAAGTCCAAATTTTTCATAAATCTGTTTACCAATCTTTGTATCTAAATCATGGAAGGCTGGAAGGCAATGCATAAATACAACATCCTTATTTGCATTATTAATTAAATCCATTGTAACTCTGTATGGAAGTAAGTCATTGATACGTTCTTCCCATACTTCATCAGGTTCGCCCATTGAAACCCATACATCAGTATAGATTGCATTTGCATCCTTAGTTGCGACCATAGGGTCTTCAATAAATTCCAAAGTTGCTCCTGTTTCTTTAGCAACTGCCTGACATTCATCAATAAGTTCCTGTGCCGGCCAATATTTTTTTGGAGCACATGCTACAAAATGCATTCCCATTTTTGTGCATCCGACCATGAGTGAATTTCCCATGTTATAACGTGCATCGCCCATGTATACAAATTTAAGTCCTTCTAATTTTCCAAATTTTTCTTTTAATGTAAGAAAATCTGCTAAAATCTGTGTTGGATGAAATTCATTTGTAAGCCCATTCCATACAGGAACTCCTGCATATTCTGATAACTGTTCAACAATTTCCTGCTCAAATCCTCTATATTCGATACCATCAAACATTCTTCCTAATACTCTTGCAGTATCTTTGATGCTTTCTTTCTTACCAATCTGTGAACCTGTTGGGTCTAAATATGTAACTCCCATTCCTAAATCATGAGCTGCAACTTCAAAAGAACATCTTGTTCTTGTACTTGTTTTTTCAAATATAATTGCTATATTCTTTCCTCTTAATACATCAACGAGTTCTCCTGCTTTCTTTTTTGCCTTTAACTGCGCTGCTAAATCAATAAATTCCCCAATCTGTTCCGGTGTGAAATCCAATAATTTTAAAAATGACTGTCCTTTAATGTTCATGTTCTCCTCCTAATGTTATGTCTTTGTATTATTTTGTTATTTTTTTAAATTTAATATTTAAAGCATTATTAGTCTTTGTCTTGTCTACTTTAGTAGATATTTATTATGAATTATTTTTTACCAAATTTATTTCCAAAGTCAGCAAGTCTTTCTCTAACACTAATTGTTGAGCCACTGACTCTAAGTTTCGGGAAGGCCTTAACCTGTCTCTTTCCTAACCTCTGTGCTTTCAAAAGCATAGCTGCATATTTAGCTTCCATTTCTAATTTTTGTTTCTTTAATTCAACAATGCTTGTCTCATATGCACTCGCAATTTTTTCGCGACTGTTAATTGTTGCTTCTGCGATCTTTTCACGACTACTTGCTGTTGCTTCTGCGATTTTTTCACGGCTGCTTGCTGTCGCTTCGGCAATCTTTTCACGACTACTTGCTGTCGCCTCTGCCAGTTTTTCACGGCTTTCAGCTGTTGCTTCAATAAGTTTTTCTTTGCCTTCTTCTGTCTTTTCAGAAACTGTAATTGCTGAATTTCCAACCACATCTTTAAGTTGGTCTCCAATATCTTTAAGCCCATCAGCAATCTTTTCAAGCTGTCCAAGACTCTTCTTAAATCCTACAATTTCCTTAAAAGTTACAATTATATCAATAATAAAAGCTACCGCAAATATTACTAGTAAAACATATATCACCATAAGCGGAATCTTACTTATAACACCATAAATCATTGGATGAATCATATTGACCATAATCATACTTCCAAGGCCCCACATTATACTAAACTCCAGGCAAATATAACCACCTATATTAAATCTATTTTCTGAATAATCCCACCATCTCATATGGAATATTTTATCTAAAACCCAACCGGTAAATAATTCTAGTTCTGAACAAATTACCACGCCACCTATAAATAACACAATCGCATTATCCTTAAGTGGTTCTAGTGCATATAGTATTCCAACCATCCCAACTCCATAAATCGGGCAAACAGGTCCATTCAAAAATCCTCTGTTTACTACTTTTCCCCTTGTAATTGCAACAAACGAAACTTCGACGCACCATCCAAGAAAAGCATAAATAAAAAAGAATACCAGACAATTTATAAACACATTCATATTTTTAAACTACATTTCCTTTCTGCTACAACAATCAATATTTAATCAATATTTCTTACATTAAGTAATAAATTGTCCATCTTGTCGTTTAAGCTTGTTATTCTTATAAATTTAATAAAATATCTTAAGATATGATTATACTACTTATTAATATCTGTAGCAAACAAAACAAGCGTAAATATTATTAATTTATATGCATGACATATTTCACATTAAACTTACTCTCCACCAACAGCCAGTTTGCCCTAAATAATCTCATTATTTGCCAATAAGCTGCACCTCTAAGATTGTATTCATCAATTAAATTTAATTTTGCATTTATACTTCTCACATCTTCAAACCACACTTCATGCAATTCATTTCCGATTGTGTAATTAAAAAATGGTGTTTGCGCCACATCATCGTACTGTATTGTTGCACCGTTATTTACTGCCAATTGAACAGCCTCAACATTTCCTATTGTTTTAGCTCTTGTCACGCCTTTTTCATAAGGCAAAGTCCAATCATAGCCGTAGTTTGGTATTCCCATATCAATTTTTGTCACAGGGATTTGTGTAAGTGCATATTCAATTACCTGTCTGACTTTATTAATAGGCGCCACCGCCATAGGAGAACTGTATGTGTATCCCCATTCATAAGTCATTAAAAGCACTGAATTTGCGGCAGCACCAAGTCCGCCATAATCCTTGCCTTCATACAACAACCCTTTCTGGTCAGATGACGTCTTTGGTGCAAGTGCCACTGATACCTGAATTCCATACTCATTCATTCGCCTTGTACATTCTGCAACAAAACTTGTGAAGGCGTCCCTGTCTTCTTTATAGATATATTCAAAATCTATATCAAGCCCTGCGAAGCCCTTTTCATTCATTAAATAAATCAAATTGTCTATCAGTTTTTCAATTGCCTGCTCATTATTAACTAGAGCTGTAATCAGATTATTACTAAATATCCCATTTTCATCAAACGGAGTAAGTGTAAGTACAGGCTTGGTATCATTTTCATAGGCTTCATTTATCATCCACTGGTCATCTAAAGCCGGAGGTACAACTTCCCCTTCCTTAGTAAATCCATACGAAAAAATATATAATCCTGACAAATACGGCAAAGTTACTCTCAACACATAATTACTTATAAAAGGATACGCATAGCCATTTATTACTCTTCTTGTTCTATACTGATTTGGTCGAAATTCAACTAAAAGAGCCTGCCCGACTGCTAATTTATACGGATAAATAAGCTGATTTGCAAATATTATTTCTTCTACCGGTGTTCCAAATTTATTTGCAATACTATCAACTGTATCCAGTGGTTCCACAACATATATCTGCATACGGTACCTCATTCTAAATTCCACTTATACTAATTTATGTTGTTTAGTATATTTGTGCCACTTTCTATTAAAGCGCAGATGAAACATCATAATATGTAAAATATGTTTTAATGCCTGTGTCACTTTCTACAAGTTGCAAACTGCCATTTAATTTTCTATATATTAGGTATAAATTCTTAGGAGAAATGGATATTTTATTTTGTTTCATATGTCTACGCCCTAAAAAACAGAGGATGCGAAGTTATAAACTCGCATCCTCTGTTTTTTCGTAATACTAAAGTTATAAGATTTGTTTTTCCATATAGGAAATAATGTATTGTTAAAACTAATAATAGTTTGTAACCATATTTTATTATCTTTAGAATAAGATTCCGCCGTACTGAGCGATTACTGCTGCAAATACAAGTGAAACAATTGTCATTAATTTGATTAAGATATTGATTGATGGTCCTGATGTATCCTTGAATGGATCACCTACTGTATCACCAACAACTGCTGCCTTATGAGCATCGCTTCCTTTTCCGCCTGCGAAACCACCTTCGATATACTTCTTAGCGTTATCCCAAGCACCACCAGCATTTGCCATAAAGATAGCCATCATAACACCACTTACAAGTGCACCTGCAAGCATACCACCAAGAGCTTCTACACCAAGTAAGAATCCGATTAATAATGGAGCAACTACTGCCATAACACCAGGAACAATCATTTCATGTAAAGCTGCCTGTGTTGAAATACCAACACATGTCTTGTAGTCAGGTTTTTCTGTTCCTTTAAGGATTCCCGGTTTTTCTTTGAACTGACGACGAACTTCTTCAATCATCTTGTTAGCTGCCTTACCAACTGAAGACATTGTTAAAGCAGAGAACATAAATGGAAGCATACCACCGATGAATAAACCTGCAACTACAGGAGCATCAAGGATGTTGATTCCTTCTTTTGTAATGCCTGCTGTTTCAGCAAATGAAACAAATAATGATAATGCTGTAAGGGCTGCTGAACCAATGGCAAAACCTTTACCAATTGCTGCTGTTGTGTTACCAACTGCGTCTAATTTATCTGTAATATCTCTAACACTTTCATCAAGTTCTGACATTTCTGCAATACCACCTGCATTATCAGCGATTGGGCCATAAGCATCAACTGCGATTGTCATACCTGTTGTTGAAAGCATACCAACTGCTGCAAGAGCGATACCATACATTCCTGCAAAATGGAAAGCAACTAAAATACCGATTGCAACGATGATAATAGGAATAAATGTTGATTTCATACCAACTGATAAACCGCTGATGATATTTGTTGCTGAACCTGTCTGTGAGCTTTCAGCGATTTCTTTAACACTCTTATATTTTTCTGAAGTATACATTTCTGTAACTTTACCAATAATAGTACCAACGATAAGACCTGAAATAATTGCGATAAATGCATCAAATCCACCGAAAAATACTTTGCTTAAAATTGCTGATGCAATAATAACTAAAACTGTAGCTGTATATTCACCTGCATTTAAAGCCTTCTGAGGATCAGAACCTTCTTTACCTCTAACGAAGAAAGTTGCGATTACAGAAGCAAGAATACCGATTGCTGCAATAACAAGTGGGAAAAGAGCTGTCATAAATGATGTAGCATCTCCCAATGTTGTAACAATACCTAATGTAACTGCTGAAACTAAAGCACCAACATAACTTTCAAATAAGTCAGCACCCATACCTGCAACGTCACCTACATTGTCACCTACGTTATCAGCGATAACTGCCGGGTTTCTTGGATCATCCTCAGGAATACCTGCTTCAACTTTACCAACAAGGTCAGCTCCAACGTCTGCTGCCTTTGTGTAGATACCACCACCAACTCTTGCAAAAAGAGCGATTGAAGAAGCACCTAAACTGAATCCTGTAAGAATACTAACTGAATCTGAAGTAATTCCTGTTGTAGCATTAAGTACGATGAAAATAATGCTAAGACCTACGATACCAAGACCTACAACACAAAGACCCATAACTGCACCACCTGAGAATGCAATTGAAAGAGCCTTGTTCATACCACTTTCCTTAGCTGCATTTGCAGTTCTAACATTTGCCTTAGTAGCAACTGTCATTCCGAAATAACCTGCTAATGTTGAGAAAGCTGCTCCAACTAAGAAGCAAACGGCTGTAAGCCAGCTAACTCCAAAACCAATAACTATAAAAAGCACTGCCGCAAAAATAACTAAAACCCTATATTCTGAATATAAAAATGCTTTAGCACCTTCTGCAATGGCGTCTGAAATTTCTACCATTCTTTCATTTCCAGGTTTAGCTTTTCCAATAACTATTGCTTTGTATGTTGCAAAAATTAAAGCAATAATACCTGCTATTGGAGCTAAATAAACCAAATTCTCCATTTCAAATTTCCTCCTGTTTTCAAATTTTTCTTTTAATAATTTCGAGACGATTCTAATTTTTTTAATAAATCTCTCAAATATTTCAATAGATTATCATTTTATTTTGAACTTATCAAGTGTTTTGTTAATTTTTTCACAATAAAATTTTTCACTAGCAAAAGTGCAAAAATTTATTTAAACGTTTTCCCACTTATTCAAACGACTTTTTTTAATAAACTTTTCCCACCTTTTTTCTTTATTTAATAAATTTTCCTTTGTAATTTTTATAAAGTGTGTGTTATAATATCAGTGTTAAAATAAAGTTTAAACTTAACTTTATTAATAACAGACTGAAAAATAATATGAAATTAAAGGAGAACTACTATGAGACATGAACTTGATCACATTGATGAACAAATCATCCGACTGCTTCACGAAAATGCCCGTACCCCCCTTAAGGCAATAGCCAGTCAGGTGTTTCTTTCATCCCCGGCAGTCTCTGCAAGAATTGAACGTCTTGAGAAAGCCGGAATCATTACAGGCTACAATGCAATAATCAATCCTGCTGAATTAGGATATCATATTAAGGCATTTATTAATTTGGAAGTAAAACCGGGACAGAAGAAAGACTTCTACCCATACATAAAGAGCTGTGATAACGTTATTGAATGTAATTGTGTAACAGGAGAATACGCAATGCTTATTGAAGTAATGTTTAAAAGCACTGAAGAACTTGACCATTTTATTGGCGAGCTTCAGAAGTTTGGAAGTACAAAGACTCAGATTGTTTTCTCAACATCTGTACCTCACAGAGGAATCCCTCTTTCAGACTAATACTTTGAATTAATTGTACATATTATTGGTTTTGGATTAATCTAAATTTATTGTACATATTATGGATTTTGAACTAGTCTAAATTAATTATTCGAATTATGGATTTTGAATTAATTGTAATTATATTTTGAGTTTTGATGAATTATCTGAATTTGAAATTTAATCAATTTTAACTTACAATTTAACAAAACATATAAAAAAACACGGATGACTTTTATTTGTAAAAATCATCCGTGTTTTTTTATATTCTATTTTTTCTAACTATTCATATTGTTTTCAGTTAATAAATACACATTTTAACTTTTTACGTATAAAATTTGCACAACTATATTTTATCTGTAATAATTTAAAATAAATCTTGCCTACAATTCATAAATCTTATTTATCTTCTTTAGGTTATCAACAATGTCATAACCTGTTCTTAAAATTATATTGCAATTCTTCTCAGATATCTGCTTGCGGCTTTCTATCTGATTATTTGTGCTAATAATTCTTTTGTCTTCATTAAAAATAAAATTCATAATCTCACATGCCCATGCACGCGCCGGCTTTTTTAATGATAAAAATTGAACAGTATCAGTTACATTTATTTTCTCACTTAAAACATCTGACGCAAATATTTTAACTCCACTTGCCTGAGCTGCCAAAAGAGCCGTTGACAACGCTGCCGTTTTCCACGGAGCCAGAATAATGTCTGATGCCGACAATGCTTTGCCAAGATTCTCCATAGAGCCTAAAAAATACAACCTATCCTCAAATCCATATCTAGAAGCATATTTTTTAAAGAATTTGATTTCATTCATCTCTTTCTTATTATCTTCATTACCTATAAATAAAAGGCATGCATTCTTAACTTCTTTTAATTCACGAAATATTTCTATAGAAAATTCCTGATTAAACTGGTCATTTATATTTCCAATATGCAAAAAGACTATCTGATTTTCATCAATTCCAAGCGAACTTCTAAAATCTTTTGCAGCATCAAGATTAAACTCATATTCAATTACATCAACTGCCTTATTAACAGAAACAATTGTTTCTATATTTTCACCCGATATTGCCTCTTCATTGGTTTCATTATTGTCATTAGTCCTTTCATCAGACCTAAATATATCCGCATTAATTCCATTTATCTCTTCATCACTTTTACCGGATACATTTGCGGACTCGTTGTTATCTCCTGTTGTAACTATGTGTGTTATTTCATCATTTTTATTATTTTTTCTATTCTGAACAACGTCATTTTCACTACAGTTAATAATTCTTACCGGTATTTCATTTTCCTTCGCTATAGCTAAAGCTGTAATTCCGTTTTTCAAGAAAGAATGTACAACATTATATTTATTTCTTTTCTGAATAAATTCTGCAAATTTAGTTTTAAATTTTCTATCAGAAGTACTCGCACATAAGCAAAATACATTGCATCCTTCATTGCTAAACTGCTTTTCCATACTTCCTAATTCATTTGCTGCAACTAATATATCAAAATGAAATTTATTCCTATCCATATTTTTGACATAACTTAATACGGTGGAATTTAGGGTGCAAAATTCCATCCTATCTAATAATAGTAAAATATTCTTATCTCCCATTATTTTCTCCTTTTCATAATTTGTAATTAATTTTTCAACCCAATTAGTCTAATCTACTATTTAAATAAGAAATAATTGCTATCCAATCTAAATATTTGTATGCATAAATACTAAACTTTTCTGCCGCATTTGTACTATAAGAACTGATTATGCCAATCAAATAACATAAATACACAAAATCAGTATCTTTATCTATGTACTGTGACAATATTTTTTTATATTTGTCATACACGGCAATCGTCTTGTCGCCATCATTATGCAAGCCGTATAAAGACATTTTTGTTAAATAGTGAAATGCATCTACGTATTCCGGCATCGTATAATGCGCATACTCAAAGTCATACATGCACACTTCTTTTTTACTATTATAATAAATATTCCAAGGCGAAAAATCACCGTGGCTGACCGCATAATAATCCTCTGTGTCTTTAAGCTGGTTTTCTATAATTCTAATTGAATGTTGTAATATCATTCCCTCATTTTTAGGGAACTTTGTCTTTATTTCGGATTTTAATTTCTGAATTAATCTATATAAATCCGTCTCCTCATATTTACATAATATCTTTGTTTTGTCCAGCATATCTTTAAGACACTTCATATGCCTGTCATCAAATTCAAGTTTAACTTTATCTGAAAGTTTCTTCTCGCTTTTTTGTGCAAAAATATGCAAATCACCAATAATAGACGCATCTATTATTTCAGGAATGTTTGCTACTTCTTTTTCATGCAAAAAGTCAATCATATCTAACTCGTGCTTCATCACCTTAATAACTTCAGAAGAATTAGAAATTCTCAAATAGCACAATATTTTCTCATTTGTAAAAATCTGTAGCGTAACTTTTTGGTTTAATTCTGATGAAATATCTCCCATATAAGCTGCTACATAATAATTTTCCGTTCCAACTAATCCGTCTATATATTCCTTTAGCTGTGGCTGTAACAATAAGTTAACTGTCTCAACTCCCATTTTGCGAAGCGCAAATCCAACATCCTTTACCGTTAAAATTAAATCTCTTCTTTTCTGATCCTTCTTTGAGTATGGCTGACACATTTCAATCGCCAATTTCAATTTATCCGCCGGAAGAATCCATGTATTTTCGTTCTGATTAAAAACGAGGTATCTTCCACCTCCATCATCAGACGTAAATATACAATTTAATAATTGTTTATACCCGAACATCTCTACATTCCTCATTTCAACAAATTTTCCGTAATTTTACCCTGCATAATTGTCGTATTTGTTGTTCTCATACTTTTCTAATGCTCTGTATGTATTTCTTAACTTCTTCAAGAATCTGTTATTTTTAAAATTGATTATGTAACCTGCTGAATCGCAAATACAATATTTCTTCAATAACCTGTTATTTTTTAATACATACATTTTTGTTTTTAGAACTAATAATTTTTTACTATATGTATATGTTCCATACCTTTTTGGGGAATTTATAATTTCGCATTTTCTATATTTCATACTACAAGTCATAAATTTGTTACTTCATGCCATACTGCAAATCATAAAATTATTTTATTTGCCTTTCCTATAAATTTGTATTTTAGTTTTTCATTTTGTTCTTAAATTCAAATTTAATATTACTTTTAGTTTTCTTTTTAATCCTTTTTATTTTTTGTAATCCGTTTCTAAATTTTTTCTCCTTTTTATAATCTGACCTAAACAATTTATTTGGTCGTTTTTATAATTTTATCCTTTCCTTAAATTTTCTTTTTTCCTATCTGTACTCTCAATACAGACTTAGGATGGTAACACGTTAAACTGTACTTTAATTATACTATTTTAAAGGTATTATATCAAATATTAATAAGCACAAATTTTACGTTGCACTATTGTACAATATGGCGTTTTTTTACTAATTTTATTTTAATGTAAATTTTGCTTTGTACTGCTGTGTAATATGGCGTTTTTTTACTAATTGTGTTACGATTACACAAGATAAAAATTTTGATAACACATATGGTAACGAGAGGATTTTGTTATGCAGAAAGACGATTTATATTCATCAGGGGAATTTGCCAAAATGGCACATGTTTCCGTGAGAACAATACGTTATTACGATAAACAGAATATTTTAAAACCAACTTATATTACTGATTACGGAGCAAGATTTTATTCGCATGAGGATTTGGTTAGATTGCAGCAAATTCTTTTGCTCAAATACCTCGGTTTTTCTTTGGATGACATCAGGGAAATCACAATTGACGATAGCAATTCGCAAATGCTTCTCAATTCATTGAATATGCAGCTTAAACTTGTTCAGGATAGAATTGAGCAAATGCAAATGGTTGAGAAGGCGATTAAAGACACAACTGCCGCCTTAACAAAGGAACATCATGTTGACTGGAGTCAGATGTTAGAGCTTATTCATTTGACAAATGCAGAAAATTCCATAAAAACACAGTATCAGAATGCTTCTAATATTTCTGCCAGAATTAATTTGCATAATCTATACTCTCACAATGAGCAGCATTGGTTTAACTGGCTTTATGACAATTACGACATTAAACCAGGCATGAAAGTTTTAGAAATCGGTTGTGGAAGCGGAGCCCTTTGGACCCAAAACATGGACAAAGTGCCTGCTGACATTAACATTTATCTTTCTGATATTTCTCAGGGAATGATTCGTGATACCAGACGTGCCATCGGGCTTGCTGACACACGATTTTCTTTTGGAACATTTGACTGTGAAAATATTCCATATAAAGATGAAGAATTTGACCTTGTAATTGCCAATCATGTGCTTTTCTACTGTGAAAATATTGATATTGCTCTTTCTGAAGTCAACAGAGTTTTAAAGAAAGGCGGTCGTTTCATATGCAGCACTTACGGAAATAAGCATATGTGTGAAATTGACAAACTTGTCAAATCTTTTGACAACCGTATAAATTTGTCATCAAATAAACTTTATGAAAAATTTGGTCTTGATAATGGTGAGGATTTTCTTAAACTTCATTTTAACTCTATTCAAATGAAGCCTTATGAAGATTACCTTGAGGTTGACCAGGCTGAGCCATTGATGGAATATATTTTGTCCTGCCACGGAAACCAGAATGAATATATTCTCAGCAAATATCAGGAGTTCAAAGACTTTGTCGAGCAGAAAACAAAAACTCCTTTCCATATCACTAAAGAAGCCGGAATATTTGTTTGCGTGAAATAAATGATGGCATTTGGCAAAGATAAAAATAAGTTAGGGTACAACTTTGTACCCTAAAGTTTACTTAAGGTTTTACAAGGGTACAACTTTGTACCCCTAAACATAAAATTTCTTTTCTTTAATTATGAAACCTGATATAAGACTCAATAAAATGTAAAAGACTACAGCTACTTATAGTATAATCAAACAAATTTAGCAAATAATAAATTTAAAAATTTTGAAATATCGCACATATGTATCAAATTTGCATAAAATAGTGCAATTAAATATGAATTTTTTATTAAGTTTCAAAAAAATTGAAAAAAAGACTTGAAGGTTACGTTACGTCACCTTTTATTATGTACTTAACATTTGAGTCAGACAGTTTTATTGCTTTCAAAGTAGAATGTTTTATGATATTTAAAATCGTGCGAACTAATATTGTTGAATTGATAAATTTTATCAACTAATATTGTTGCAAAAATCGTGCAACCGGATATTGCTACTATAATTTTATCATCATCAAATTCTACTTAAGCAAAATTTGATTAAACAAAGGAGATATACTATGAAAGGTATTATTTTAGCAGGTGGTTCAGGCACACGTCTTTACCCTCTCACAATGGTAACTTCTAAACAGTTACTTCCTATTTATGACAAACCTATGATTTATTATCCAATGTCAGTTTTAATGAATGCAGGCATTCGTGATATTTTAATCATTTCTACACCACAGGATACTCCTCGTTTCCAGGAATTACTTGGCGACGGACATCAGTTTGGTGTTAACCTTTCTTATAAGGTTCAGCCTAGCCCGGACGGACTTGCTCAGGCATTTGTAATCGGTGAAGAATTTATTGGTGATGATTGTGTTGCCATGGTTCTGGGTGATAACATTTTTGCAGGTCACGGACTTAAGAAGCGTTTAAAAGCTGCTGTTGAAAATGCAGAAAGCGGAAAAGGCGCAACAGTATTTGGTTACTATGTTGACGATCCTGAAAGATTTGGTATCGTAGAATTTGACAAAGAAGGTAAGGCTATTTCTATAGAAGAAAAGCCTGCACAGCCAAAGAGTAACTACTGCGTTACAGGTCTTTATTTCTATGATAATAAGGTTGTTGAATATGCTAAAAACCTTAAGCCAAGTGCTAGAGGTGAATTAGAAATCACTGATTTGAACAGAATTTACTTAGAAAACAACGAATTAAATGTTGAACTTTTAGGACAGGGATTCACTTGGTTAGATACAGGAACACATGAAAGTCTTGTTGAAGCAACTAACTTTGTTAAGACAGTTGAAACACATCAGCATAGAAAAATTGCATGTCTTGAAGAAATCGCTTACCTTAACGGATGGATTTCAAAAGAAGACGTTCTTAAAGTTTATGAAGTATTAAAGAAAAATCAGTATGGCCAGTATTTAAAAGATGTACTTGATGAAAAATACATGGACGTACTTCACTAATTAAAACTTTGTTTTCTTTGAAAACTCAGTTTGATAAACAGGGTATTTCCCTAAGCAATAACATTCATGTTATTAGAAAAAGAAAATTTACACAATTAAGGAGAATTATTATGAACATTATCGTAACCGGCGGTGCCGGATTTATCGGAAGTAACTTTGTATTCCATATGTTAAACACATATCCGGACTACCGTATCATTTGTCTTGACTGCCTCACATACGCAGGAAATCTTTCAACACTTGCTCCAGTTATGGACAATCCAAATTTCCGTTTTGTAAAAGAAGACATCACAGATAGAGAAGCTGTATATAAATTATTTGAAGAAGAACATCCAGACATCGTTGTTAACTTTGCTGCAGAAAGCCATGTTGACCGTTCAATCGAAAACCCTGAAGTATTCTTAAACACAAATATTTTAGGAACTGCAGTTCTTATGGATGCTTGTAGAAAATACGGCATCAAGCGTTATCATCAGGTATCAACTGATGAAGTTTATGGTGATTTACCACTTGACAGACCTGACTTATTCTTCACAGAAGAAACACCAATTCACACAAGCAGCCCATACAGTTCATCAAAAGCTGCTGCTGACTTATTAGTATTAGCTTACCATAGAACATATGGACTTCCTGTAACAATCAGCAGATGTTCAAATAACTACGGACCATATCATTTCCCAGAGAAATTGATTCCACTTATGATTGCTAATGCATTAAATGACAAACCACTTCCAGTATATGGCAAGGGCGAAAACGTTCGTGACTGGTTATATGTAGAAGATCACTGCCGTGCAATCGACTTAATCATCCACAAAGGTAGAGTTGGTGAAGTTTACAATGTTGGTGGTCACAACGAAATGACAAACATCGATATCGTTAAGATTATTTGTAAAGAATTAGGCAAACCAGAAAGCCTTATCACATATGTAGCTGATAGAAAGGGACACGATATGCGTTACGCTATCGACCCAACAAAGATTCACAACGAACTTGGATGGTTACCTGAAACAAAATTTGCTGACGGTATCAAGAAGACAATTCAGTGGTATCTTGACAACAAAGAATGGTGGGAAACTATCATTTCCGGAGAATATCAGAATTATTATGAAAAAATGTATGGCAATCGATAATATGTCTGCCTAAATGAAAATCCTGTTTTCTTCCCTGGAAACAGGATTTTTCATAATTCAATGGTGTACACTAAAATATATGTAATTTTAAAATCACAAGATGCCCGGGGCAAAAGGTCTTTTACCCACTTATAAGCAAGCTTATGTGGTCTTAAACCTTTTACCACTGGCATCATTACAATATCAAAAAGGAGTAAATATGAAAGTTCTCGTAACAGGAGTTAAAGGTCAATTAGGATTTGACGTAGTAAATGAATTAAAAGAGAAAAATATTGAAGCAGTTGGTGTTGATATCGAAGAAATGGATATCACAGACAAGGCTTCTGTAGATAAAGTCATCAAAGAAGTTAATCCTGACGCAGTAATTCACTGTGCTGCATGGACAGCCGTTGACGCTGCTGAAGATGAAGATAAGCAGGAAAAAGTTAAACTTGTAAACGTAAACGGAACACAGAATATCGCTGACGTTTGTAAGGAACTTGATATAAAAATGATGTACATTTCAACTGACTATGTATTTAACGGAGAAGGAACAGAACCTTGGCAGCCTGATTGCAAAGACTATGCACCTCAAAACGTTTACGGTCAGACAAAACTCGATGGCGAATTAGCTGTCGCAAATACATTAGACAAATATTTCATCGTAAGAATCGCATGGGTATTCGGTAAAAACGGAAATAACTTTATCAAGACAATGCTTAAAGTTGGCAAGAATCATGACCAGTTAAAGGTTGTTTCAGACCAGATAGGAACTCCAACTTACACATTTGACCTTGCTAAATTATTAGTATCTATGATTGTTACTGACAAATATGGATACTATCATGCAACAAACGAAGGTGGCTACATCAGTTGGTGGGATTTCACAAAAGAAATCTTCAAACAGGCTACTGAAATGGGTTATGACAGATACAGTGAAAAAAACATTACTGTCACACCTGTCACAACTGCTGAATACGGCGTTTCAAAAGCAAAACGTCCATTTAACAGCCGTCTCGATAAGAGCAAATTAGTTGAAAATGGATTCACTCCACTTCCAACATGGCAGGATGCTGTTAGCAGATATTTAAAAGAACTTGATATTGATAGTTTGTAAAAGGTGAATTAATAGATAAATTTAGATATTATTTGGACTTATCTATGACTTGGACTTTTGTATAATTTAAGATTCTTTTAACTTGAGATTTTTTAAATTTGCAAATTCATCTTTTCATCTATAATTTCAATTGGTCAATTTAAATTGCATAGACAATATATAAATTCAGATATTTATTATAATTTTTTATAAATAAGGAGTAAATAAAATGGGACAGATTAAAGTTGAAAAAAATGCAGGTGGAATCAAAGGATTATGCGTTATCGAACCAACAGTACACGGTGATGCAAGAGGATATTTTATGGAAACATACAACCAGAAAGATATGCAGGAAGCAGGACTTGACATGGTCTTTGTACAGGATAATCAGTCAAGTTCTACTAAGGGTGTTCTCCGTGGTCTTCATTTCCAGAAAGAATTTCCACAGGGCAAATTAGTTAGAGTTGTAAAGGGTAGCGTATTTGATGTAGCTGTTGACTTAAGAAGTGATTCAGAAACATACGGAAAATGGTTTGGTGTTGAACTTACTGAGGAAAACAAGAAACAGTTCTACATTCCAGAAGGATTTGCTCATGGTTTCTTAGTACTTTCAGACCTTGCTGAATTCTGCTACAAATGTACAGACTTCTATCATCCTGGTGATGAAGGCGGACTTGCTTGGAATGATCCTGAAATTGGAATCAAATGGCCACAGCTTGTTGGCGAATACAAAGGAACTGCAAGCGGCGAAGGCTATAAGTTAGAAGACGGAACAGCACTCAACCTTAGCGACAAAGATCAGTTATGGGTAGGCTTAAAGGATACATTTAAGTTTTAATTTCAGACGTACGCTTCATGGTGTATGAGTAAAGCAGGGCTGGCACTTGTGCCAGCCCTGCTTTGGTTTTTTAAGTATTATTAATCCATTAAATTCTTATTTTTTTACCTTCTTTATTTTACTTGAGTCATTTCCATATTTTTCATATGAGTTTTTAGGTAATTTATTCCAAAATTTTAATATGTTAAATCCACATACTTGCAATCTTTTCCCCAAATTTGTGCAACTAATTAATTCTCTTTTGTATTCTTTTAAACTATTACTTTTTGTAATTTCTATAACATTTTTTACATTGCATGCACCAACAAGCTCATCCTCTAAATTGTTAACCTGTGGTATGCAAATAACATCCTTAATTGCACTCTGTTTTTTAAGAACTTAACATTGTAATCTAAAATATCTATATTCGTTTCAACATCTGTATCATATACTAGTACTACGGTAGTTCCACTTTTTAAAGGTCTTATTCTTGCAATAGAAAATTTGTTTTGTATTACATTAAATTTTTCCACTTTTCCACTTTCAATACAACCTATCTCCTGTTTCAACGCATTTACTATTTTTTTATCATCTTCACCCTCTACATAATATTGGTATATTCCATTTTTTCTCATCCCGCACCACCCTAACTATAAATCAGCAATTTCATATATTCTATTTAATTCCGGAGCAGTACAAAACAAATCATTTTCAACAGCATTTTTCAGCGAATCTGTATTTCTTTTTAAATACTTAGACGCACTAATACATTTTATTGTTGTTTCATCATCTGACATATCCTTTTTCAAAAATGAATAGGCATGTTTTGGTAACTGCATATCTAAAATATCAGAATTGTGGGTTGTGAAAAACAACTGTTTTCTTCCTTTAAGCTTATCTATTATAATCGATAAACATGCCTTCTCAATGTCACTATTAACAAATGAAAATAACTCATCACAATAGTATAAATCATGCATATTACATATAAGTGATGTTATTATATAAGATATTTCAAGTCCAGCTTTAGTCCCACTTGACATTACATTACTATTTTCAATTCTTCCATCTTTGATTATTACAGAACAATTCTCCCAAATAATTGCATATGTATTCTCAACTTCATTTACCTTTACTACTTCTTTTACTGATGGATCTAACGTTTTTAATATTTGTTCTAAAATAAATATATATTTATCATTTTCTTCAATAGTTTTATATTTTTTTTCCTCTATTACATCTATTGGATACGAAAAACTCCAACCATTTGTATTTATCTTATCATATGTTGTACAACTACAATTTTTCTCATTAAGTTTATTTGCGCACATTTCATAATTATCTTTAATTAAAATAGGAGTATAATATATTTTAATGTCCACTTCATCCTCACTATAATCATCTTTTTCTTTTGGCAATACCTTCATTTCAAATCTATAAAGAATATTGGTATCTGTAACAAAATCAATTGAAATTTTTGCTTCTTTTTTTTCATCAGAAATTCTATCTGTAAATCTTCTAAATCCACCATCATTTAAATAATTTGTAAACAACATAAGCAATCGTCCTAATGATGTTTTCCCAGTGGCATTTCCACCCATAATTATATTTACTTTCTTATATCTAAAATTAGGTCTTTCCTCTAAAAATTCCTCTTCTATTGTTGAATCTACTATTTTCTTTGGATAAGACATATTCATATGAAAATTTTTAAAAGCATAAAAATTATCAACTTTAATATCCATAATAATCATAGCTCGTTCTCCTTTGTTTATTTGTTCGTGTTTTATGAAGTAATACTCTTTCATTTATTATACCTCTTTTTGTTTTATTTTCAAGCATGTATAATTTTATACTTTGTGTACTAAAAAACAAATAAGTTTTAGATGTATATTTTAAATGTTTTTATATTAATCCATATATAACGTCGAACTTTGACAAACCAACACTCAATTGAATTTATAGTATACTTTTTAGTCTTCTAACAAATGACATCATTTTACCAAGATAATTTGCAGTAACTTAATATTCTTCCTTAACTCAACTACTTCTTAAAAACTTCCCGAAGCTCACCCGCGACTTTTTTTCTTCGTGTAAATGGAATTTTGCCGATTCTATAGATGTATAGGAATGGAATTGCCCATTTATGCTTGTAAAAGAATGGGAAAAATTCCTCGATTGTATCCATTGAAGGGAAAAGTCTGCGGAATATGTATTTTGCTTTATCGGATGCTTTCTTCTTCTCGCCCTTAGTATACCCCATCTTGTGGGCCACACTATTTTCCAAATTTCCGTAAGTTCCGGCATCAAGAATATATGACAACATTTCCTGCTCTTTGGCATCAAATGAGCCCCACCACTTGTCCTGCTCTTTGGCATCAAATGAGCCACATAACTTGTCCTGTTTTTTAGCGTCAAATGACTCACGCAACATATCCTGCTCTTTATCATCAAATGAATCCTGCAACTCATCTGCTGCCACATTGCCTTCTTTAGCATTCTCCCCAAACATTTTAAAGGCAAGACTTCTAAATGTCTGCTCAAAATCATAAGCATCAAGCTTCTTTAGCTGCTCCTCAATATAATCAAAATCAAGCTTATCCTGTAAATTATTAAGATACAAATAAACATCCAAAACAGTTCTTAAGCCCATGCCACTATTAAGAAAATGCTTATATGTGTGCACTATAAAATAAACATAAAAATCATTATCAGAAAAATAAAACTGATTTTTGCCATTTGCATCATTTATCAAAATTGACTTAACATCTTTATAATATTCATACCACTTAGGTCTTTCCTTTGAGCTTACCAACTGTCTGTGCATTTCAAAATTATATGCAGGGGGTTTCAAATACTCATCATGATATCCTTTATTATAATCATCAGATTTATATCCTCTTGCAGTCATAAACTCATAAACTTCTTTAGAATATTTATTGTCAAATAAAATATCATTATCAGCCATTTCCCTAAGTTCCGGAGCCGGATAATATTTTCTTATAACCATTCCTTTAAGAAGCATGTACCAAATATTATTTTTCTCGAAAAAATCCTGAATTGCTTCACGCTCTACATCCATAAGCACACTTTTGTAAATAAGCTGATTTTTCTCCTTTAACCAACGTTTCCAAATCTCACTGTCAGATTCAAAGCCCAACTTTTCCATTGCCTGTGCCATAATTGAAACAAGATTATGTTTCTTTGCAATATAATAAATTCTTCCTATATATATTTTCTGAGAATTTTCTTCATTTGCCACATCTATAATATTTTCATAAAAAAAATCTTTGTCAATTATCTTATTGTTAACAAAATCTCCAAGGATTTTTATCACCATATAATAAGTTTTCAAATTTATATTTTCCATCACAATTTATCTCTTTCAATTTTTTATTTTAATACAATTATAAAATATTTCTTAAATTATATTTTATTATACTATGCCAAGCAAAATTCCCAGCCATGTAATTGCATACACACTCTAATACTTTGTTTCTGTAATTTCTTAATATAAATGGCTTTTAGATGCTCCTAAATTATTCTATCTTACTTAATTTTCTAACTACCTCATCCACATCACATTCCGATGGATTATCACCTATTGCATCACATATTTTTTTTACATATGACGTATCTTCTTCCAATAGTTCTGCAATATCACTTTGCGACATTTTCTTAATCAGTTTTCTGCATATCAGTGAAACTTTTGTCTTCATTTCGCCATCTTTCACGCCCTCTTCATAATAATCCTCTTTCAGATGATTCATGGTTCTGGCCTCGTCATATTCCATTCTAAGCATATCTGCCACCTCCGACTTATGCTCCAGCAGAAAATCCTTTAAAACATCATGTAAAAGGCAATACTCTATCGCTTCCTCTATCGCCATATCCAAATCGCATCCCTTCTGCCGGAATTCTCTTATCTTTGCTACCATTGTAGCATATTCCTGCAGAATTTTGCACTTGTTCATCAAATCTTTATTGTGGCCGTCGTTTATATTGTAAACCGTTGCAGTCCACTCATACTCACCTTCACTACACGGCATTATAAATGAATCCGAAAGTCGTAATATTTCCTTCTCTGCCCGCCTTTCTATTCCGTTATAAAATACAACATACTGCGGCGTTGGTAGTCTAATCATCTTTCTGCGATATACATCTAAATCCTGCTCATAAATAAGCTTGTTATAAAGCTCCGCAGTATATCTGAATCCTCTCAGCGGCATATTGTAGCTCCACGTGCTTTGGTGTTCGTAAATCGCAATCCTGTTATCAATGATGCACGACACATCATTCTTCATCTTCATGTAAAACACGTCATCTAACGTATTGATTTCCAAATCATCAGGATTTGTGTAATTAGTGTCATTCAGCGCATTAAATAATTCTAACAAATTTTCCTTATACTTTTCGTATCCAAATATCATTCGAAATACTCTGTCCTTGTATTTCATGTTAGCTCCTGCCATAAAACCTCCCTATGCAAGTGCTTTAGCTAAAGTCGTATAATGTATGTAAAACGTTTTATGGGGTTATTATATCAGATAAATATCAGCATTGCAATTAATACATTATGTGATGTTTTTTCTCATACCTTTATTTTTCTCTACTTAATTCTATACACTATATGTATTTACTTTCTTTTGTTGTCAAATATCGTTTTTCCTCATTATCCTACGCTCCTATTTTTCCACACTCAACAACCAAATCATTTTAACAGCGCACCAAATATTTATAAGCATATAAAAGGTACCATTTTTTTGATGATACCTTTTATTTTTTCTTTACTCATAAATTTTCCAATCAACCTACTCACAACATTATTTGTACCAAATTTCTAAAGTTCTTCACTCTTGCATTAATAACATAATTTTATGTGCCTATCTGATTGCACATAATAAATAAAAAAAAGAGAAACCTTTTTCCATCTAAGGTTTCTCCAAAATACTAAGATAGCTTTCTTACGACCTCATCCACATCGCATTCCGCCGGATTATCACCAATTGCTTCACATATTTCTTTTACATATGAAATATCTTCCTCTAACAATTCTGCTATATTCTCCTGTGACATTCCTTTGCTTAACTTCTTGCAAATCAATGCGACCTTTGTCTTAATTGCTCCAATAGTTTCTCCAACTGCCTGACCCTCTTCAAAATAGTCTTCTTTTATATGATCCATAGTCTTTGTTTCGTCATATTCCATTCTAAGCATATCCGCCACCTCCGACTTATGCTCCAACAGAAAATCTTTTAAAACATCATTGGAAACACAATATTCAATCGCCTTCTCTATCGCCGTTTCCAAATCATATGCCTTCTGCTGGAACTCTCTAATCTTTGAGACCATTGTAGCATATTCGCGCAGAATTTTGCACTTATTCATCAAATCTTTATTGTTGCCTTCATTAACATTGTAAACTGTTGCTGTCCACTCATACTCTCCTTCTCTGCATGGCTTTATAAATGCATCCGAAAGTCTCAATATTTCCTTTTCCGGTCGTTGCTCTATCCCATTATAAAATACGACATACTGTGGTGTCGGCAGCTTTATCATTTTTCTACGATATACATCCAAATCATTCTCCATTATAAACTTGTTATACAGTTCCGCCGTATATCTAAATCCTCGCAATGGCATATTGTAATTCCATTGATATTATTTTGCAACATTTCAATTGATATAATTATAAACGTTTTCCACTGTTAAGTTTAAATATAGTTTCTATTTCTGCAAATAAAAAACACCCACGCCAAAACGTAAGTGCTTTTCAACCGAAATCAATTCGGTTATCTCTGTATTAGTATATTAACATATCGCTCTAATTATTACAATATTTCATACAAATTTTGTTACTTTTCCTTATCAATTAAATGATATTTTATTTCCTTTTTAGGCAAATTTTTTAATATTTCTAAATCCTCTAAATTTTTTATTCCCATTTGTCCTCTGATATTATCAAATGCATTTGGTTGTAATAACCCCTTTATTTTTTCTAATTTTGTTTGAATTTCCTCTATCATATTTTTATATTCTTTATCTGGTAAATAATACTTAAAATATACTAACAAATCGAAAAGCCTTTTTTCTGATTCTCTTGAATATGATTTACTCAACTGCTTTATATATTTTTCTTTTATTCTCCCTGTATTCGGTTTCCGATTAATTTCTTTTTGTTTTAAAGAAAAAATACGTTCATTATGTGCACATGCATTTCTAATTTTTCTTAGCCAATGCAAACTACCTATTAATAATTTTACATTTGGCAGTTCTTTTTCATCCGTTATATCATATAAATAACAAATGCTATGCGTTACTGACATCTTACTATTTTTCAAAATATTTATAAATGTAGAAAAATTTACAACTTTTATCATAATCCATGTTGGAATAGAAAGATGATTTTCCATATAATGTCTAACATATTCAAGTTGACTTTTACTTAACTCACTATATGCAGATGAAATAGCACTCATTCTATTTTGTAATCTGCTTGATTCAGAATAAGCTTTAGCATCATACCATGGAATTTTCCCACTTTTATTACATTGATCAAACTTATATCCGAAAATAGTTCTAACTTCTTCCTCAATTTGCGTTATATATTTTAACAAAAACAAACGTAATTCATCATCAAACCTTTTCAATTCATGTAAATGCTCTAATGTTGTTCCTGATATGTATATGTGTTTACCATTGATATCTTTATCACAAATAAATGGATCCTTGTATCCGTTTACTATATTAAAATATCCAGCTCTAACTAAAAGTGTTTTATCTTTTGTTCCTTCACAATCTATATTTTTTTCATTTCTCAACTTTCTAAGTTGCTGATTATATGTTAAAAAAGTTTTTTCTTCATGCATTTACTATTTTCCCTCCAAAAACAATTATTTTATTCTAAATCTCGTAAATCTTATAACAAAACGAACACTCATTATCAATCGCCAGTTAAAGCATACTCTAATTTACAACTATAATTTCTCTATATCTTTCATAAATTTATCCAAAGGATTTTCTTTTGAAGCTTCGCCTTCAATATGATATTTCCATATTTCATCCTTTGTAACAAAATTGCCAATATTATCTATCGTAATATTCATATGATTAATAATATTCTGCATAGGCCAGTTATTCTTAAGCAAATATTTAAACATCCACTTTCTTATATTAGCCGGAGTTAGTAATTTATAAAAAATGTCGTTTTCATCAATATCTGTTAGTTTAGCCAAAATCTCATTAATACCACCCTCTCGCATAGGTTGCATATACCTTGTCCTATTGCTTCCAAAAATATATATTGCATCCAGTGGTTGTTCTTCTCTTAATTTTTTCAAACTACTCTGTATATATTTAGGTATAATAAACTCTCTTTTTCCTCGTTTAAGCATTTTACAATCATTTGTAATATCTTCATTCCACCTAAGCATGCATAGATTTCTTCGCTCAATTCCAAAGTAAAATAAAATCAAAAAAATAGTCTTATCTCTTAATCCATTTCTACCCGCTTCCAAATACTTAATGGCTTTTTTTATTTTTCTCTCATCTACTTCTTCTAATTCCATTTTTTTACGCAATATCTTCTCGCATCTATTTATCACAACATTACTACTAACATCAAATTCTCCATTGTCCGTTCTTTTTACAATAAAATCTTTAACATAGAAAAATTGGTTTTTTAAACTGTTAACTGTTGCTATAGTATCTTTTTGATCCACATATTGCTCGAAATCACTTAGTTTTATTTCGTCGTAACGATTAGATTTATCACTTGACTTTATATTATTATTATCAAAATCATTTACATTGTTTATATAAAATGAAAAGAATCTTTTTAAAGCCGTATGATATGCATTCCATGTATTTTTTTTATTTTTAAACTCTGTATTTCTATATGTAATCATATCTCTAAAAAAACATGTATTTTTTCTTATTAATAAATTTTCATGTGTAAAATATTGAAAATATTCATCGTCTATTTTTTGGTTAAATGGTATTCTAAAAACTATCTTGTCTGATTTAAACTTTTCTTCTCCAGCAATAGTAACAATACTATTATTTAATAACCATACACCTTTTTTATGTAACAACATTCCCCAAGTATTATCAGCCATATTTTCAATTACTTTTGTCAATAAACTCAACGCCTTATCAACATCAAGCTCATAATAATATGAAATAATAAAACAATTACTAATATTGTATTGCAGTCTATCCTTAAGTATATTTTTTCCATCTATCCTCTCATATCCCATATTTTTTAGAAATATATTCATGACTAAATCATCTATCATTTTTTCATTTATATCTTTTTTTTCATCTGTAATTTCAGTTTTTATCTTTATTAATACTTCCTCAGGTTTCATATTGTATTACTCCTATATTTTACAAATATAATAACATACTTCAAAGTTATAATCAAACAAAACTTAATTTCAATCTGTTTTTATATTATTATAAAAAAGTCCAATCAACGCCTCCTCCACTAAAGAGTTAAGCATCGACCGGACTATAAAATCAAAACGAAAATCTATCCGTTCCTATGTCTAAACTTATAAATTATGTAATACGCAAGCCCTCCGACAGTTCCGCCTAAAGTATTGTAAACCAAATCCGATATCTGGAAGGTTCCAAGGTGAAACAACAGCTGCGAAAATTCAATGACAAATGAAAAGATACCAACTGTCTTTGTTGCCACCCACATGGTCTTTTTAAGTCCCGGCTTGTCCCCAAGAAGTTCTTTTCTAAATGCCCATAAAAGCAGAACTGCAAATGGGATAAATAACATGAGGTTTTCGATTGCCTCTGTAGTCAAATTACCATCGGCGTCATATAAAACCCAGCCACCCATAACATCACTTAACGGGTCAAACCAAATATCTCGATTAAGAATCGTTCTAAAAAGAATCATAGTAGAATAAAACACCAAAAGGAAAGTCCTTCTAAATGTAGAGCTTTCCTTAAAATTTCTAAACCATGTTCCAAAAATATTTTTAACCAGGCTTCCCTTCTTCCAGCCGTGTTCCTTTGCGTAAAGAAAAACAAACATAGAAACGAAAGCCATTAGCACTGCCGCGCCAAAAGGCTGATAAAGTGCGGTAAGCACCTCTTTTATAATGTTAGTAATAATATCATTTGCTTTATCCATAGTAAACCTTTCGTATGGCTAACTATCCTACTGCAACTTATTGTTATCTGTTACCATACATCTTTTCATAATAATTCTGATATTCTCCTGAAATGATAGTTTCCCACCATTCTTTATTGTCAAGATACCATTTGATAGTCTTCTTAATACCATCATCAAACTTAGTTTCAGGTAACCAGCCAAGTTCGTTATGAATCTTTGTTGGATTGATTGCGTAACGCATGTCGTGTCCCTTTCTGTCTGCTACGTATGTAATAAGGCTTTTCGGCTTGCCTAATTCCTTACAAATAATCTTGACAATGTCAATGTTCTCCATTTCATTGTGACCGCCTACATTGTAAACTTCGCCAACTCTACCCTTGTGGATAATCAAGTCAATTGCACGACAATGATCTTCAACGTATAACCAATCGCGAACGTTTTCGCCCTTGCCATATACAGGAAGCGGCTTGTCATTTAAAGCATTGGCAATCATAAGCGGAATCAACTTCTCTGGGAAGTGATATGGTCCGTAGTTGTTAGAACATCTGCTGATTGTAACAGGAAGTCCGTAAGTTCTGTAATATGCAAGAGTCAAAAGATCAGCTCCTGCCTTTGATGAACTGTATGGACTACTTGTGTGAATTGGTGTCTCCTCTGTGAAGAACAAGTCAGGTCTGTCAAGAGGAAGGTCACCGTAAACTTCGTCAGTAGAAACCTGATGATAACGCTTAATACAATATTTTCTGCAGGCATCCATAAGAACTGCAGTACCAAGAATGTTAGTGTTAAGGAACACTTCCGGATTCTCAATTGAACGGTCTATATGACTTTATGCTGCAAAGTTAACAACTATGTCAGGATGTTCTTCCTCGAAAAGTCCGTAAATTGCATCTCTGTCGCAAATGTCGATTTTGCAAAAACGAAAATTAGGGTTATCCATAACTGGTTCAAGAGTAGATAAGTTACCTGCGTAAGTAAGCTTGTCCACACAAATAATTCTATAATCAGGATATGTATTCAACATATGAAATACAAAGTTACTTCCAATAAATCCGGCTCCACCGGTTACGATAATGTTCATTATTCTTCTCCTATTAAAAAACCTGTGCCAGTCCATCAGGACTAGGTTGAACCGCATAAGACAAATTAATTCCAAAATTACTTCCATTACCTAAAAGTTCTTTAAATCTAGGTGTATCTGTAGGTGTAGAAATAATTAAAATATCTCTAATCCCTGCCAACATTAAAGTTGATAAAGGATAATAAATCATTGGTTTATCATAAACCGGTAACAACTGTTTTGAGGTTACTCTTGTTAATGGATACAATCTTGTTACTGAACCTCCGGCAAGAATAATTCCTTTCATATCTTTCATCTACCTTCTAGTTTATTAAAAATTGGTCTTTCTAAAAAACGTGATCTTAATATATCAATTATAGTACAGATTATGTAAACTTCTAAAACTGAACCTATTGCATGCAAAATTAAATATGGTGTTCCATACATACTAGTATTCTTTAATACATCTTTCCACAAAAATTGTCTCATTGCATCGCTATTGGCATGAATTAGCAAAACTCCAAATGTAGATGCAGCTATAGTATTGATTAATTTACTTTGTTTAATATTTAAATTCTTAAAAAACATAAATAAACAAATTGCTGTTACAACTGCCAAAATTTTATTTGAATCTGCCACTTCAAAATACGCAATTCCTGTTTTAGAAAATTTCTTTCCTAAATAGGCTAGTACTATAACACTTCCCCACGAAGCTAATAATGATGCAACTGCTAAATATCCCCACAGTTTTGTGTTTGAAAACCATTTCTTAGGATACAATCTTATATATGAAGCAATTAAATATAATACAATAAACCATGTTACATAATTAAAACTAACTGTAGCTTTCATTAAAGATGGTAAAAATGTGTACACAAATAAGCACAACGCTAATAAACTTAGGTGCTGTTTTTCATCTAATGAATGTATTAATTTATTAATAAACGGAATAAACAAGTAAAATAATAAAAAACATCCCGTAAAATTCCCTGCTACTGTAAAGAAAGGAAAAACAACCTTCAAAAAACCTTTAAAAGAAAATAATTCGTACCCAGTCATTAAAAAAATCAACCAAATCACTATCGTATAAAAATAACGTTGACCTAATAATTTTCCATATTTCTTTGCAGTAATATTAGATTTGCACATAAAATATCCCGTGATTAAAACAAAACAATTAATTCCAGTTTTGCCTTCACTACCAAATATTAATAAAAATATATCTTGTGTTCCTAAACTTTTTTGTGCCTCAACTATGTCCATTAATCCTGAATTGACTACATAATGATGCGCAACAATCATTATCATTGTAATTATTCTAAATAGTTCAATATTACTATCTCGCATAGCTCGGCTAGTTTTCTGACTTTTTTCGCTCATTAGTTACCTCTTACATTTTATTATAATTTCACAAATTCTATCAACATCTTCTAATGCCAAATCAGCATATAATGGCAAAGTCAAAACTCGTTTACTTATATGTAATGCCACTGGAGTTAAACTTGGATCATATTTTCCATGAAAACAGTCAAATGTATTAGTTAACGGATAAAAATACTTTCTAGCTCCAATTCCTTCTTCTGCCAATGCTTCAAATACTTCATTTCTACTCGAGCCAAATGTCTTTTCCTCAAATATAACTGGGTAATATGCATAATTGGGTTTAACATTTTCCTGAATTGGATTTAATTGAATTCCATCAATTCCAAATAATCTTTCATTATAACGCTCTACAACTTTTTTTCTTTTTGCAATTTCCTCATCTACATGACGCAAATTACATAATCCCATTGCGGCGCAAAACTCGTTCATTTTAGCATTAGCTCCAACACCATCTACAATTTCCGGTCCACGGATTCCAAAGTTCTTTAGTCTATATAGGTCTAACCCAAAATCATCACTTTTAAAACAAGCAGCACCACCCTCTACAGAATTAAATACTTTAGTTGCATGGAAACTAAAGCAAGATACATCTCCAAATGAAGCGATTCCCTTGTCTTTATATCGTACACCAAAAGTATGTGCTGCATCATATATAACTTTCAATCCATACTTGTCTGCAATTCTCTGAATTTCTTCAACATTACATACATTTCCATAAACATGTACTGGCATAATTGCACTCGTTTTATCTGTTATAAGTCCCTCAATTTTTGTAACATCCATAGTAAAATCAATTGGATTAATGTCACAAAATACAGGTTCTAACCCATTTCTAACAATTGCATGTGTAGTAGATGCAAAAGTAAAAGGTGTGGTAATAACTTCACTATTTTTAGGCAAATTCATAGCCTGTAATGAGAGTTCCAGTGCCATATGTCCATTAGTGAATAAGTCAATCTGCTCCACTCCAAGATATTCCAATAATTTCTTCTGAAGTTCTTTGTGCTTAGTACCCATATTTGTAAGCCAATGCGTCTCCCAAATATCTTTAATTTCATCTATGTATTCATCTAAAGTTGGCATAGATGAACGCGTTACAAGTATATTCTTCATATTATCTATTCCTTTCGATTGCATTACACTAAGTTCTAATACAATGACTCTTAATTTTTTAATAAATCCACCGGTAAGCGTACCAGTTCAATATCTTTTTGACCTAAAACACCTATGTTCGGTGTTAAAATTTTTCTATCCACCTCTTCCCCTTTTAACCACATAATAATAGCTTTTGGCATATCAACTCCTGCTAGATAACTAAACGGAAATCCTCCTCCAAATCTTGCATTCATTTCTAAGACATAACATTTTCCAGCTTTTGTTTTGAAAATATCCATATCTAAATTTCCAATATGGTTAGATTTTTTTGCAATCCTTTCACCTATCTCTCTTATTTCTTCATCATCAACAGTCACTGAACAATCTGTCTCTCCTGAACGCATTGCAATTTTTCTTTTTATACATGTGTTTTGATAGTTGCCTTCTAAGTCATTCATAACATCCAAACCATATTCCTGTCCATCTATCATTTCTTGTATAATTACACACTCTGATATATCTTGCTGTGATTCATATTTTAAATAAGTCTTTTCTACCTCTTTTTTGGTTTTTGCATAAAAAACATCTAATTCTTGCTCGTTATCTGCTTTAAACACCCCTATTGATCCCATCCCCCATCGCGGTTTTACAATTAATGGATATTTAATTTTTCCTTCTTTTATATAATTCTTCGCCCTTTCAAGACTGCATAATGTTAACGGTGCATTAAAATTATTCTCCATCAAAAAATTATACGTTTTCAATTTGTCATTACAAATTTCGACAAACTTCGAGTTAGACACTAATACGCGTGTTCCAATTTTTTCAAAATCCTTCTTATGATTTGAAAGCACTGGCACATCTATGTCAAATAATGATATAATCGCTGTTATTGAATTTTTCTTACAATATTTTAGCAAAAATGGAATATATTCTTTATCATATATAGTAGGAGTTACCACACTCTCATCTGCCTCTAAAAATGCTGGAGACAATGCTGAACTATTTGCCGCAAAAATTTTTCCTTCTTTACCTAACGCTTTTCTAAAATATTTTATTAAATATGTTCTTCTTCCAACTGATGTAAATAACAAATTCATCTTTATCCTCTTTTCTATCATCATTAAAAATGATATCTTAAATACACTTTTTTGCCATTACTATCTAAAAAGTAAGCAGGTTCGTACCCTGGAAAATCAAATGCTCTAACTCTTAGTTCTATTTCTTTTTCTGTCATTTTTTTAAGTTCAATACATCTAAATTTTTCTAAATCTTTTTTATTATAATAATGGCTTTCATGTCCTTCCTTTATATATTGTTCCATTGTTTTAGTCTTAACTTTACCCCTAATCGCTAATGGTATTATCTCTTCTAAGTTTTTTTCTAACACTACTTGTGTCTTTTGAAATACAGAGTATGCTGTATCATTATCTTCTATTTCAAATTCACATCTTCTTATTATATCTCCTGTATCAATACCCTCATCGATATAATGTAATGTTCCTCCCCCTAATTTGCTGTTGTGGATCAGTGTTTGGTTTACTGAACATAATCCTGCAAATTCTGGTAATAAGCCACCATGCATATTAATTATTCCTTTATCAAATAGATTAATTACCGGTTGTTTTATTATTTTGCTAAATCGACATGATAATCCTAAGCACAATTCTCCAGTTTTATAAGTTTCAAGTAATCCTTCCATCGAATACATTTCAATATTTTTTTCTAAGCAATAATCAATGAGTAATGGTACATTTTTCCATGGATCATTATTATGCGGTCTTTCATTTCCTATAACCACCCCCATTTCTACATCTTTCATTTTCTCTAAATATTGAACTATTTTTGTTGCTATAGGCAAATCTCCAAATACTATCACCTTATTCATAACATACCCTGCTTTCTCTTCTTCTCTATTTTTTTTTAATAAGTTTTTACCATATTCCATAAATATAAAAATGATTCCAACCTAAAAACAATTGACATCACTATGTATATAGTAGCACCTACTATTACCTGAATAATTAAAACTATTATATTAGGCAAATTAATATACCCAATAAAATACACACATATTCCCATAATTACTGCTAAAATCACTCCTGGTATAAGATCACGCAACTGCTCTAAATATCCATATTCCAAAAGTCGTTTATTAGGCCATGAATTAATTATCTGGCTTAATACACAACTTACCAACAAACTATAAGCCATTGCCATTACGCCAAACCACATTGTTGATAGTAGCAAACTCATCCCCACTATTTTCTTTATAATTTCTAGTTTTAAAAATATATCACTTCTACCCATAGCTTTAATAGCATTTAAATTTGCTGTATGCACCGGATAAAACATATACGTAATACAGAATATTTGTAAAAAAGGAACACATGGAAGCCACTTTTGTGTAAGTACTAATTCAACAACTGTTTTTGCACAAAATGCCAGCCCCATCATTAATGGTGCCATAATATAAGTGCTTGTCTTTATTGCTCTACGAGTCATTTCTTTTACTCTAGCTTTATTATCCTGTTCGCTAGACATCGTAGGCAATAGCACACTGTCTATTGACGTATTTATATTTGTAACAATTATTTTCGGAAATTTATCACCTTGATTATAAAACGCTAAATCTGCTGATGAATACATTTTACCTATTACTAAATTTCTTAGATTGTTATAAACAGTATCAAGTAATACTGCTACAAGCAATTTCCATCCATATGCCAAAAGACTTTTTAATCTTTCCCAACTAAACACTGCCTTTGGACGCCATTTTACAGTAATCCAAAGAATCGTGGTATCAATCATTGCATTAGATAATTGCTGTGCAACTAAAGCCCATACTCCCATACCAATATATGCCATAAAAATTCCTACAAATGCAGATACTATTGTTCCCCCTATTGTTGAAAAGAAAAATCTTTTAAACAACATATTACTAGATACATATGCCTGTTGAATATTCTTTACTCCAGAGATAATAAGCGTTAAGCTAATAACCCTAATCACTGGAATTAGTGACATATTCCCATAAAATTTTGCTATATATGGTGCTGCAATAAACATTCCTAAGTACAAAATTATGCAAACCACAAAATTAAAATAGAAAACTGATGAATAATCTAAATCATCCGCATTTTTCTTTTGAATTAAAGCTGTTCCTAACCCACTATCAATAAATACCTGAAGAATTGTGGTAAAAACTGTAACAAGCGCCACAGTTCCATAAACAGACGGTTCCAAAAGTCTTGCTAACACAATTGATACTACAAATGATACTAATTGAGCTCCACATCTTTCTGCAAATCTCCATATAAAGTTTGATATTACTTTACCCTTTTCCATTTATCCTATGTTTCTCCTATATTCTGCATACAATTCTTTATGTCCTTTTACTGCAGCCTTGTCATCTTCTTTGCTCAAAAAAATATTATGATTCTTTACTTTGTCATAATTCTTATCAGAAAAATTTTTGAACGTCATTTCTTCTATATCTTCTACTAGAAAATGATCAACAGATATTTCGTTTAAATAGTCATCCAAAAAACTATTCTTTCTAACATATATTTTTTTCCCAAAATATATTAAATCTGCCACATTCCCCAAAGCATTTGACCCCATAGATTCTATTGCAAATATATCAACTTGTGACAAAAATTTTCTATATTGATCAATCGGCATCATTTCCGTGATTACATCTACCTTATCTTTGAAAATTTCTCTTGCTTTTTCTATCACTTTTTTTCTGTAATTGTCTTTTCCATAAGACAAAACAAGTACTATTTCCAACTCTTTGTCACTAAATTTTCTTAATCTCTCCAATGTTAATATATGATTCTCCCTTTCATTAGCTGAATGTCCAATCATAACTCTCAATGGTCTCTTTATTTCTTTCAATGACTCTTCATATATTTTTCTATACTGTTCTCCCGTTCCTTTCTCATATCTAAATGCCAATGGATAGCCATTTAATCCTTTTCTTATATGAAATCGTTCATTTATTAGTTTTACATCTGTAGTACTTCCGTAGCCTATTCCATAAAAGTTAGAAATTTTTTGACACAATATAGGAAAAAATAATTTACCAACTATCTTCGACTTCACGCTTGCTGATTCTTCATACGGAAAACAATCCGATCCCCAAAATCTCCAAACTATTTTTTTTGCCGCTTTCTTTCTTAAAACCGCAGCTCTAGCCACAGTTTGATTCCACCCCTGTATAACTATCAAATCGTATTCTTTCCATACTTGATTTATGTAAGATGAAATTCCCTTTTCAAAAAAAATTGTATTTTCATACTCATTTATGGTTTCATATAAATTTAAATTATTTGTTGCGAAATAGAATTCGTCTTCCCATCCTAAATCTTCATTGGATAACATTTGAACTAACGGTAAATTAAATTTTATCTCATCATATCCTAATATGTGCAATACTTTCACTTTTTTCTCCTATGCATTAGCTTTTTTAACTTTTCTTTTTTCTCTCTTAGCCATCAAATATGGATTTATAGCCAGACATATATACAACAACTTTTCTTTCATTGAGATATCTACTTTTAATGATATATTTAAATTTTTTCTAAGATTTTTAGCACAATCTTTATACACCTCTTTATGTTGTTTTTCCATATTTGCTCTTGCTAAACCACCCATTATAGACCAATTAAAAGCTCGTCGATGATAATTCCAAGCATCTTCAATTTTTTTGTTCCTTTTTTTCCAATGTTCTTTCTGTATTTCCAATGACTTTATTCCGCAATAATTACTTTTTAAATTAAATTTGCGCATAGCACTATTAGGGTTCGGTGTTTGATGATACACACATTTCTCACCAATTACAACTTTTTCTGTATATTGCAAACAGTCTATATTAAAGAGCATTCCTTCTCCATACCATATATTTTCATCAAACAAGATATTATTTTCTTTGAGCCATGACGCCCTATACATTTTGTTCCAAACTGCAACAAATATCTTCCCTAAATATATCCATTCAATTGCTTTTTCAGCAGATATAATATATGTATCATTACTTGAGGCTTGATTAAATTGTGAAAAATTTCGTCTATTCATTACAACATTGCTATTCTCTTTTTCCAGCAATGAGACAAAATATGAAACATAATCTTCTTCAATCCAATCATCTCCATCTACAAAAGTAATGTATTCACCTTTTGCAATTTCTAATCCTACATTTCTTGCTGATGATACCCCATTATTCTTCTTATGTATCACAACAATTCTTGAATCTTCTTTGCCTAATTCGTCAATTATTTCCGGTGATTTATCTGGTGACCCATCATCAACAAGAATAATCTCCAAATTTTCATAATTTTGAGATATAATAGATTCTACTGTTTTTCTTATATATTTTTCAACATTATAAATTGGGACAATCACACTTACTAACTTATTTTTCACTTTTATTCCTTTCAATCGAAAATTAAAAAACCATTCTAGGCTTCTAAATTTCTCCTTAAATATTTAAATGTTTTCTTTCTTTCTTCTTCAAGGATTTCGTCTACTCTATGCTTATTTTTTTGTTTTATATAGTTCTCGTCTAATTCTTCAAAACTATTAACTATATGCTCCTCAATCTCTAATCTCTTTGTTAAATCTTCAAGTTTATTTTTATTGCTCTCCCTAACCATTACTGCAAATTTATCAGTATATTTTGTTGCGAAAATAGTTCCATGAAATGTATCAGTAACCACAAAATCTGCTTCTTTAAAAATTTTCAAGCACTCAAACGGTGTGCATGGAATATATTTTTTGCACCAAAATTGTGGTGCCCCTATGGCAACTGGTTCCAATTTATTTTTTCGGCAAAAATTTAGAATCTGCTTTATTTCATCTTTTGTATGAATCCTATTGTAATATGAATAAATCACACAATATCTATTTGGCATTTCTTTTACTTTAATATTATCTATTTCATCCTTAAAATCGTATATCAAAACAGGATCCAAATTTTCACTTATTTCTTTATTTGTAAGTTTTGAAACAAATTCATAAGTATTTCTATCCCTAACTGAAAAGGCAGAAACATTATCAAATGTTTCTTCTATTCTCTTTCTAACCGAATCAGGTAATTTCTCATATGTTGTTGCTCCACACGAAGCTGCATATGTTATAACTCTCTTTGCTTCTAAAACATTTCCAAACAATTGAGATGTAAATCCCCAATACCCAGCATTCAGACAATTAAAAACTTCATCCGAACCAATAATGCACATGTCATAACCATTAGATCTTTTTTCAATTTCTAATTCTGTCTCTCGAAAGGTTTCAAACTTCTCGTCTTGATTTTTCGATTTTTGTTTTTCTTTCATTCTATTAACAAAAAATTTATCTATTTTAGATATTTTTCCTAATATGCCTGTTTTTTCAGCTTCACTACCAAATCTTAATTGGTAATTTTCTAATAACTTAAAATCTTCTTCAATATATTTAATATCGATAAAAGATACTTCAACTCCATTCATTTCTAAAATCTTTTTTAAAGCATAAGCTTGGAGTAAAGACCCCATATTGTTTATTCGTTGCATGGATAAAATACATATGTTCATTATTCTCTCCTTATTTATCCCATTATCCTAGGCATCCCACTTGCATTAATTATCTCCCTAATGTTCCACTTCTTTTATGAATTATTAATGGAATCGCCAACATAAAATAGCTCATATATCCAGCATCCATACTTAATGCACTATTGTATATCGAATTTACTATGCTCATAACCACAACTATAGAAGTTATTTTAATCAAATTTTCCAATTCTTTTTTTTCGATTTTATTTTCTTCTATCGCTATCCTTTTTAGTATTTTTTTGCAAACTCCATAAATTATCACAAAAAAGCCTTCAAAAAATACTAAACCAACTAATCCTGTCTCAATATAAACTAATGCATCAGAAAACCATTGATAATGCATACTATTATATTTTCTATAAAATACACTTGTAAAACTCGAAATACTAGAAAAACTACAATTTCCTAACCCATAACCAAATATCTTTTTATAGTTACTGTTTCTAAAAAAATTATCGTTAATTTTTAACACCGCATTAAAACGATTTAAATCATTATTTCCTGTATATCCTGAATCGCCCGCGTAATCAAATATAGTATCTATGTTAAAGAAACTTTCTCCTGAATTTTTAAAGAAGCTCCCCAATAAAATAATACCTATTCCTACACATATACATCCTAAAATTATTACTGTCAGCTTTCTCGTAGTAGTTCCTTTTTTTGCTATAGCTAATATCATAATTATTATCAATTCAAAAACATATACCTTCAATTCCGCAAGTGCCATTACGCAACAACAAAGTATTATATTTATGGCTGTACTTTTTAGACTACTTTTTTTATCAATATAATCTACTACTATAATAGCAGTAAAAATCACTAACAATAAATTTAAGTATCCATTCACTCCTTGCACTGTTCCAAAAGTTCCACCTACATAATCCCCTGAATATCCCATAAAATACTCAATCATACATGCAGCAACATTTACATAAAATATTTTTTTAAAAAAAGATTTTATTTTGTATATATCTTCCATTTTTAAAAAAATAACACATGAGATGAAGAAAATGTAATATCTAAACGTATTTCGAGCTCCCCATAAATACAGAATCCATGAACCATTTACGGCAATTATTCCTATCAAAGTAAATAACACATATGCCCCAATCCACCCACATATAAGTACATAATATTTCTTTTCATTCTGTAAAATTTTCCGATTTAATATTGCATGAGCAAATATAATAATATTTGTTAAATCCAATACGTAAGAAATTGCATTTGACATTCCAAAAATATCTCTAAAAAAGCCATAAAACATCAAATAATATAGTTGGAACCAAATCAATGTTTGCATATTTTTTTTCACTTTAAGAACATACCATTTATCTGTCTCTATCACTATAGTTTCTCCTATTAACCATTTTGTTTAATATCATTTTTTATCTGAATTTTTGTTAATCCATACACAAAGCTTGTTTTTCTTTTCTTAATCATCCAAAACCATATGCGAAGTTTCCAATTATATTTACCTATTGGATAATCTTTCAAAATTTCAATTACCAATGGATCATTTATCATTTTCTTTACATTGTTTTTTGATATCTTCTTTCCTTGCCCCTCTTCGACCACTAGTTCTTGCTTTAAGCAGACAATTAAATTAGTTAAAAAGAATGAATTAATCCTATAATCGTCTTCTCTTCCGTCTATTTCCTCATTCATTAGATAATGCATCTTTCTAGCTGCTTCAAATCTGTCTTCCCTATATGACTTTGTCAATGATCCTCCTCTAAATACATAATAATATAAATATTCTGGAACGATTTTAACATAGCTTGCTTTTTTGCATACTTCGAGATTAAATATAACATCTTCGTTTAATATTTTTCGTTCTGATTTAAAACTTATTTTATTTTTTATAAGCATTTCCTTTTTGTACACTGCTCCACATGCCGATATTCCTGAAAAATCATTTCCATTTCCTCTAGGAAATTCCCCCAAAGAATTTAAAAAGAATTTATTTAAAACATCATCATTCTTATATTCTAAAGTCGTCGGAAGTGAACCCACTTTCTCAATCCCTTTTGAACTAACCTTATTCAATCCAAAATATATAACATCTGGCTTTTTTTTCTGAATGTTTTCATACATTTTTTCGTACAATCTTAAATCCACATAATCATCAGAATCTATAAATGAAACATATTCTCCAAGTGCCACTTTCATTCCTGTATTTCTTGCCATACCCAGACCTGCATTTTCTTTATGAATTACTTTAATTCTATAATCTTCTTTTGCCAATTCTTCACATTTTTCAGAGGATCCATCTGTAGAGCCATCATCAACCAAAATAATTTCTATGTTTTTATATGTTTGATTAATTAACGAATTAACACATTTTACTATATATTCCTTCACATTATATACTGGTACAATGATGCTTATCATTTTTTCTTTATAATCTATCATTTTATTTTCTTTAACCCCAGATTATTCTGTTGTTTATTCCTTTCTCACAATATTTGTATATATATTATGATAGTGTCTACCTTTATTCTGCCATGTGTATTTTTTAGCTGTTTCTATTGCATTTATACTCTTGTTCTCTATCTCCCCACAGTTTTCAATGCATTCAATTAATTTTTCCGTTAAACTTTCCACAAAAGTTTTATTGTCCCTTCCATCATATAACCATGCACAATCATTATCTAATATTATATTTCCCCCAAATCTTGCAATTGTTATAATTGGAAGACCTTTCGATAATGCTTCTAGTAACACACTTCCTGTAGTTTCTCTTATGCTTGGCATTATAAGCACATCTGATTCTAAATATTGTTCTTGCATTTTTGTGTATGGAATAGAGCCTACAAAGACAACTTTTTCTGATAATTTGCTCTCATTACATTCTCTTTGTATTTTTTTTAATTCTGGTCCTACACCCACAATTCTACATTCGTATTCTAAATCCTTTGGTATTTTTTTCAATGCATCTATTAAAAATCTGTGTCCCTTTCTATATATCATTCTACCTGCTACCAAAAAAATAACTTTCTTATTTTTTCTAACCTTTTTTTCTATAATTTCTTTCTTGTCAATTGCAATTTCAGAAACCACTTCCGTTTGAATATTTCTCAGAATCTCATTATCTTTATATCTTTTTAGTAAAAATTCTTTTGTTTCACTGTTTGCAAACATAATATAGTCACACTGTGCTATTTTTTTCTTTTTTATCAATTTTCTTCGTGATAGGACATTCATCATTTTTCGAATCGTTTCCATCAAAACACTTCTAAATGCATACTTTTTCAACCCACTTGGTATATACTCTCCCCCTCCCAAAGGTCCACAAATAAACTTCACACCTTCAATTTTACCATACTTCCCAATTGCTCTAAACTCAATTGGTGTAATCTGATGAATTATATCTATTTTTTCATTTCTGCAAATTTTTTCAACAATCGGATATGCCTTTCTTTGCCACACAAAAAGCTTTGCACTCTGGAGCATTCCCTTAAATACCTTATTACATATTTCTGGCATTTCAACATATACCATTTTTAATTTTCGTTTTTCATTATCTCCTAAAAATTTATCAATTGATTTCTTTAAATCCCTTCTAGTAACAATCCAAACATTTTCTGTTTTCGACATTTCCCAAGGAACATTCCATCCTATTTTATCCTCGCTACCATTATACGGATCGCATGATACTGCAACATACAGTATATTCATATAACTATTCTCCCATCTGTTTTGCAATATCTGCATCAACTATTTCTTCACCACTCTTATCTTTAAGCTGTTCTCTTGAAGCATCGCTTAATCCGTCATTAATTGTTGCGCACATATCACAAGTACTGCATTTATCTAATTCTTCTTTAGTTACCTTGCCATCTCTATAGTCACGTACAATTTTATTCTCATACATACTATATGGATGTTTACTAAACAAAGCCTTAAACTTATGTTTAAGTACCCAGAATCCAGGCTTCCAAATATATTTATGCATTGCAGGAGACACTGAACCTATCATCCAGCAGTCTCTGTCACAGCAGCGAACTTTTGCTCTAACCTGTTCTGCTTCAGGGCTATTCCATAATTCATCCCAGCTCTGGTTGTTTAAGTTACCCATTACTTCTTTGTCTTTTGTTCCGTTACATGGCATTACATCGCCATATGGATCAATAAAGAATGTATCAAAACTCATATCACAAGGGAGTAATCTCTTCTGTCCATAAATATAGTTAATAAGACCATGATTGAAATAAGCTCTCATCCATTTCTTAGGACTCTTCGATCTAAGCAATTCGTTAATTAAATCTTCGAAGTTCTTTGCTACCATTGGACGGTCTTTGATTATATTCTTTGCTTCTACGAAATAGAAACTGTTATGTAACGAAGCAGTTGCAAATTCCATTCCCATTTCATTAGAGATTTCATAAAGTGGTACTAAGTCAGGTGCATTCTTGTCCTGAACTGTCATGCCGAAACCAACATCCTTCATTCCCATTTCGCGTAATTTTTTAAGTGTTGTATAGCCTTTGTTATATCCGTCATCCAATCCACGTATTTCATTGTTTGTCTGTTCAAGACCTTCTATTGAAATACGGATTCCGATATTAGGAAATTCCTTACACAAATCAACAATTCTATCTGTAAAGAATCCATTAGTTGAAATAACTATTCTATCACTCTTCTTATATAATTCTCTAACAATGTCCTCTAAATCTGTACGTATAAAAGGTTCTCCACCTGTTATATTTGTAAAGTACATCTTAGGTAATTTTTTAATTGTTTCAATTGAAATTTCTTCTTCCGGTTTTGATGGTGCCTTGTATCTGTTACACATTGAGCAACGTGCGTTACATCTATATGTTACGATAACTGTACCATTTAATTTTTTCTCTGCCATTACGTTCTCTCCCTTTTTCCCTTTTATTCGTATATCTTAATCAATTTATTGCAATATTCCTCAATAGTATCAAAGCTAATATTTTTACAATTTTCACTGTATTTATCTAACTTTTCTTTGTTATTCCATAGTTCTTCAATCTTATTTTTCAAATCTTCTCCATTACCACTTTCAAATAACTCTCCTGTACTGCCTACAGATATAAGCTCAGGAATCCCTCCAATGTTGGCGCCAAGAACCGGTGTACCATACATCTGGCTTTCCATTACTGAAAACGGACAATTCTCATACCATTCTGATGGATATATAGAAAATCTTGCTTCTCTTATAAGTTTTTCAAGAGCTTCTCCCTTTTGAAAGCCTAAATTTTTAATATTGCTAATTCCATTAATCTCTTCTTCCAAAGGACCTGTTCCCGCAAATATAAACTGAACATCTGGAAGTTTCTTACACACTTCTATAAGTGTTCCTATTCCTTTTTCTTCTGAAAATCTTCCGAAGTAAAGAACATAGTCTTTCTTCTCTACTTCTTTCCATTCAACTTTATCTATAAAATTGTGAAGTGCAATAGTCTTACTTGCGAACAAAGGATTTGAATCCATTTTTGTCTTCATAAATTCACTACAGCATATCATAGAATCAATATACTTATATGTTCCCTTTATTTTCCAAAACATAGCCTCCATTGTTCCAACTGCTGATTTTGCTGTACTACCATGAATACACTTACCTTTAAAGCAATTCATAAAATGTCCGCCTAAACACTTTTCACAATTTTCGTGTGTATTTGGATTGTTGCACATATGGTTCGGACAAACTAAATTATAATCGTGTGCTGTAAATACTATCTTGCATTTATGCCCTGTCTGTTTTGACCATTTCTTTATTTCTAATATAACACTCGGTGTTATCTGATATGTAAAGTTGTTTAAATGAACTACATCTGGCTGAAAGTCATCAAGAACAAGTCCGATTTTCTTTCTTGCCTCACTTGAATATATAGTTTTAATTGGATAAGTCAATTTAGAAAGTTTTGAACCTCCATGAAAGTCCATATCAGATGTATAGGCTTCTGCATGATTTCCAACGCATCTTCCTTCATGTTCCATTCCAAAGTATTGTACTTCGTGTCCCTGCCTTTCTAAATACTCACCTAATTTGAATATATATGTTTCTGAACCTCCATTTGGATACAAAAACTTATTTACCATTAAAATCTTCATATTTTATTCCTTATATTTTTTACTTTATTTTACTTTCTACAACTTCAAACACTTTTCTGACTATAATTGCAAATATAATCGCTCCTATTAAAGTTAATATTACTGTAATAAAATATTGAATCCATCCATTTCCAAATATATTAGTAATCTTCATTTTTTGTAATATTCTAAACACCATCATATGGCATAAATATATCTCCATACTTATTCCACTTAAGAATTTAGCTATCTTATTGTCCAATACTTTTACATTTGAAGTAATCGCATATAATAGCATCACTACTGAAACTAATAGACACATAAACACATTTCCATTCAGCAGATAATATACAACAATAGTAATACTCATAACACTTAATATTTGCCATGCTTTTATTTTTGATATTTCATTTCTATATAAATAAACTAATCCTCCAGCTATAAAGAAACATGCACTATAAAGGATATTTGTTCTGTTTATCTCAAAATAATTTGAACCTATTAAATTATATATCACACTAATTCCGAAAGCTATCCAAGCTCTCTTTTTATTCTGTATTAAAGCACAATAAAAAGGAAAACATATGTAAAAGACAAATATCAGTCCTAAAAACCAACCAACTCCAATAACAGAAATATTACCTGCGTTTGGCAAAAAACCAAACATTAATGTCAAATCTGCAAAGGCTTCATATAAAGATTCAATCGAAGGTGACATAATTAAATCTACAAAAACTAATAGTGCAAAAAATGGCAATATTTTTTTAAATCTTTTTACATAAAATTTTTCTAATGTTATTTCGTTTTTTAATATTTTTTCATAATATCCACAGCACATTCCAAAAGCCGAAATCACCATAAACAAAAATACAAAATTAGTAAATGATGGAATAATTTTATTATAAATATATCCACCTATTTCATAGTTATTATTTGCTCCCATATGCATCATAACGATACCAATTGCTGCAATAGCTCTTAAGCCATCTATCGCACCATAATGTTTCTTTTCCATATTCTAACCTCTATACAACTCCATCGTTTTATCCACAACATCATCCCAATTGTATTTTTCGCAAATGAAATCTGCAGCTTCTTCTTTATATTTCTTAACCATCTTAGGCTTATCGCAAGCCTCCTGCAGTCTTTCTTTCAATTGTTCTACATTTGACTTTTCAAATACCATAGCCTTGTCTTCAACCACTGATGCACACTCATCTATATCCGACACTAAGCAACAGTTGCCATAACTCATTGCCTCAAGAAGACTAAGTGGCATTCCTTCCAAGTCACTTGGCAAAGTATATACATACGCATTACTATACAACTCATCCAGTTCCTCGCCCTGAACAAATCCTGTAAATATTATTCTGTCATCGCCCTTTGCCATTGCTTTTATTTCATTTGCAAATTCATCCGTATCTGAACTTCCACCGGCTATTACAAGTTTCTTATTCGTATTCACATTTTTAAATGCTTCCACAAGATATCGTAATCCTTTTTCCGGCACTAATCGTCCAAGATACAATATGTAATCGTCCTTTTCAAGTCCGAATTTATATTTAATTATATTTGCTTCTCTTATAACCGGTCTGTTTACTCCATTAGGAATAAATCTTGTTTCACGACCATACTTTTCTCTGAAATAATCCTGTATGCCCTTACTTAACACTATTATTTCATCAGCATGTTTTACTGCACATTTTTCGCCCATCATTATGTATGTACTTGCAAGTTTTCCCCATTTTGCTCTCTGATGGTCAAGTCCGTGAATTGTTGCCACGCATCTTTTCCCAAATAATTTAGGTAGCCATAACATGGCACAAGGACCCTCTGCATGAAAATGTACTACATCATATTTGCCAAATGCAGCGCATACTCCTCCCGTCACAGAAGCAGTCATAGCAGCTAGTCCTTTCTTATCTAATGTAGGAACTGTTTTTAATCTGATTCCCTTATATTCTTTTTTGTTTTTTTCATCGAATTCTTTTCCACTTACATGATGCCCGGCACGGTTAAGACATGTAACCTCATTGCCTTTTTCCACCATTCTGGTAGCCAATTCCTCCACCACTATTTCAACTCCGCCTTCTCTTGACGGTATTCTTTTATGACCAAGCATTGCTATTCGCAACTGTCCATTTTTCATATTATCTGTTTCTCATTTCTCTTATTTTTATTATCGGTATCCTACCTATTATTCCATATAGTGCCAGGCATCGCCCGGCACCACATTTCACTTATCTCATCATTTTTATCAGCTAAGTTTATTTAGCCAAATAATTTTCACATAGTTATTTTCGTTTGTACTTAAACCTTATCAAATCATTTTACACTGACCCTTTTCTCGCAATTACCACAAGGAAAGTCTTAAGTATAATCTTTATATCCAGCCCAAAGCTCCAGTTCATTATGTACTCATTATCAAGTTTTACTATTTCTTCAAAGTCCGTCATATCGCTTCGACCGCTTATCTGCCACATTCCTGTAAGTCCCGGTTTTGTTGCCAGACGGCTCTTGTGATGTGCTTCGTACTGTTCGTATTCATCCATTGTTGGCGGACGTGTTCCTACAAGACTCATGTCGCCTTTTAATATACTGTAGAAATTCGGAAATTCATCTATTGATGTAGCTCTAAGGAAATGACCGAGACCTTTCTTTGTGCCGTCTTTTCCGCTTCCTATAATTCTAGGGTCTGCGTCCATTTTAAACATAAGTCCGTCCATCTTGTTCTGTTCCATAAGTTCTTTCTTGCGTTCTTCTGCATCTGAATACATTGAACGGAATTTGTAGAACTTAAATGGTTTTCCATTTTTCCCTGCTCTTAACTGGCAGAAAAATATTGGTCCGCTAGGGTCTGCAATCTTAATCGCAGGCGCTACAAATATAAACAATATTCCTGTAACAAGGCACCCTACAAGTCCTGCGCATATATCAAGTGCTCTCTTTGCAAATGCTCCAACCGGTGACACCTGATTTATACTTGTCGTTACAACTGCTACCTCGTTAATTGTTTCAAATCCTGCATTTGGCAAAGCGTGTGTAAGAAATTCTACATTTACATGCACCTTAATTCCCATATTCAAAAATCCATATGCCAAGCCTTCTACGAAGAAACTGTTTACTCCGCTTACTCTGATAAATACGTCATTTATGACATTTGCCCTCGCATATTCGTATAAGGAATTAGCATCTGCCACTACAGGTATTCCTTCTATTTCATCTATGTCTAATTCTTCTATGTCCATCACATCTGTCAATGCGATTCCCACTATCTCAAATCTCTTGTCCGGTCCGTTGCTTATCTTGTTGATAGTGTCTGCTGCCGTATCTGATGATACAACGAGCAGCATATTTTCCTTAGCATTGTCATAATTCTTACGTACTGCATAAAATTTCTTAAATACTATACGGCTTATGTACATTAGTATTGTGTCTATCGCAAAGAATATTAATATTACTATTCTCGACACGTTATTCGCCTGATGTATCAAAAACAAATATACAAATAACACTCCCATTATTATTGCGTTATGATACACTACATCTTTCATTTCTTTCAGGTATCCTCGTCTAAGGATTCCTGAGTATCCGTTCCTGAAAAATGCCACGCAAAAGTGTATCAGTGTTAATGATATTGTTACATTTCTATATAGGGAAGTGTTGTACATATGCCCAGACCCTGAATATATCAGTGTAGCTAGAAAGAACGCTACATTAATGCATATAACATCTACTATTATGAAATCAAAATGTTTTGTCCACTTGTTACTTGTTCCGTTGTACACTCTCAACCCTCCCCCTTTGTATTTTCTCTAGTTTGCTTTATATATTAGTTAGGTGAATGATTTTATTACTTATTTACTTATTTACTTAATGAATATTTACCCTATCATTATTTGATGTCTAATCTTCTTGTTTATTATCCAATAAACAATCACTTTATTTACCGTTTGGTGAATAATATTCATATTTTTATTAAATCATCTATATAATTTTTATTCTTACAACTTGTTTTATTTTTCGTTCAATATGTCAATTTGTTGCTTATTTTTTTTAGACATAATCCTTTATTATTATATCATTTACGACTTTCTTTGTACATTGATTTTGTTAGTTTTATCAATATTTTCTGCTTTTCTTATGGAAAAGTTACAATAAAATATTTTTATTATACAATTCCTACATACATTTTTCATTTGTTTTTTCATGAATTGACATATATTTACGGTTTTCTCAACATTCAAACTTTCCACACAATTCACGAATCTACACAATCTATTTTTGCAATGGCTTTTGTCCTATTTGTTAACATTTGTAACGGATTTGTTAATTATCGCCCTTTTGTCTTGTTTTTCTTTTTATTTAGGGTTAATATTTCTTATAAGTAAGGGGCAAAGTTTTAAGGTTTTATGATAGACTTTAGAACTTTTCTTATTTTTATATGGAAGGAGTCTTAGATTTGCGTGAAAAATTAGCGAAGTTAATGTACGGGAGGTATGGAGTAGATCAACTTGGCAGAGCAATGCTTATTTTCGCACTGGTTTTATGCGTGCTTTCGTTATTTGTCCCAAGACGTTTGTCCGGGATTATTTATTATATTTCACTTATTTTAATTATTTTGATGTATATAAGAATGTTTTCAAAAAATATTCAGAAACGCTACCAGGAGAACAACAAATATTTAAGTTTAAAAGCTTCCTTCTTAAGAAAATTTCAGCGTGAAAAAGAAATTTTCAGCCAAAGAAGATTTTATCATTTTTACAGATGTCCACGTTGCAGACAGCGCATTCGTATTCCTCGTGGCAAAGGCCGCATCGAAATCCGTTGTCCAAAATGTTTCCAGACATTTATCAAGAAAAGTTAGATTATTTAGTGTGAGGACTATATGTTTGGATATGTAGTTGTAAACAAGCCCGAACTCAAATTTAGGGAATTTGATGTTTATCGGGCATATTATTGTGGCCTATGCCACTCACTTAGTAAGCGACACGGTCTGTCAGGGCAATTAACCCTGTCCTATGACATGACCTTTTTAGTTATCCTTCTTTCTTCGCTTTACGAGCCGGAGCACAACGTCACTTCAAAACGTTGCGTTGTGCACCCTCTAAGGCGTCAGAACATCATTTCCTCAGAATTTACGGATTATGTTGCTGACATGAACGTCATCCTTTCTTATTTCAAATGTCTGGATGACTGGCATGACGACAGAAGTGTTCTTAAACTTGCTTACTCAAAATTATTGAAAAAAGGTTCTATCGGGAAAAATTGGAAATCTGATTATTCTACTACTGAATTGACTACCAAATGTGATTCAGACTCTCTTAATCAGACACCTACCGGCGAATGTGATTCGAACTCATATTTTACAGATGATTCCGGGCATTTGCATATTTCTCCTGATTATTCCTATAAAGACAAAATTGACGCTATTTCATCTTTATTGGACGAACTCGGTACCCGCGAAAAAATGAATGAAACCAATGTTGATGTGGTAGCAGGTTTATTTGGTAAAATAATGCAAATTTTATTTGTGCCATTTGACGATATTTATGCCAAAGGTCTTGGTCGCATGGGCTTTTACCTTGGCAAATTTATCTACATTATGGACGCATTTGACGATGTTGAGGAAGATGTCAAAAAGGGTCGCTACAATGTTTTTTCAAATTGTTATACTGACCCTGATTTTGAAACCCGCATAAAAGATATGCTTACAATGATGATGGCCGAGTGTTCCGATGCTTTCGAAATGCTCCCTGCTGTTGACAACGCCGACATTCTTCGTAACATTTTGTATTCCGGCGTGTGGAATTCTTACGAACGACACGTCGCAAAAAATTTAGAAAATAAATAACTTTTTGTTGTGATATTTTTAAAAATAAATTTTATTTTAGAATAATTTTTACTGGCAATATTCTGAGACATTTTTAACAACATACAATCGCAACAAAAATTTAGAAAGAGAATAGATATATGAATCCTTATGACGTTTTAGGGGTTAAACCAGACGCCTCTGAAGATGAAATAAAAAAAGCATACAAGGCTCTTAGCCGCAAATATCACCCTGATGCAAATATCAATAATCCTAACAAGGCTCAGGCTGAAGAAAAATTTAAACAGGTTCAGCAGGCCTACAGCCAAATTATGGATGCGCGCAAACATGGTGCAAACAGCTATGGTGGTTCTTCATATGGCGGCTCAACATACGGTTCCGGATATGGTAATTATGGTGGCTACGGTTCCGGTTCCGATAGCTATGGTTCTGGTGGTTATGGTTCCGGTTCCGGCGGCTACGGTTCCGGTTCCGGCGGTTATGGAGGTTGGGACTTTGGTGGATTTGATTTTGGAGGATTTGGCAACTTCGGCGGATTTGGAACGGGCTATGGTGGTTCCGGTTCTTATAGCAACTCTTCAAATATGTCAGAAGACGAGATGCATATGCGTGCCGCAGCCAACTACATCAACAATCAGCATTATGCCGAAGCTCTAAATGTATTAAATACAATTACCAACAAAACAGCGGCATGGTATTATTACAGTGCGATTGCAAATAAAGGTGTAGGCAACAATGTTCAGGCTCTTGAGCACGCCCGCATGGCTTCTTCAATGGAACCTAACAACGCAACTTATCAGCAACTTGTCCGCACTTTCGAAAATGGTGGCAACTGGTACACATCGCGCCAAAGCAGTTATGGTGGAATGCCAACAATCATTTGCAGCAACCCACTTCTAGCCTGCTGTCTCGCAAATCTATGTTGCAATGCTTGTTGCGCAGGTTGCGGTGGTGGATACACCTACAGATAAAGTTTACAATTGCGTTTATGAATAAAGATTGCATATACAATATCAATAATACATTTGAAAATTAAATATATTAATAAAAAGAACTCAAAACTTAGAAATTATTAATAACTTCTAAGTTTTGAGTTCTTTTTATTAACATCTATTCTACTTTTGATGTTTTTTTATATTTATTATACTTTCTATATTTTTATTAATATTTTCTACTAACAATTAATCCACTATATCATATTCTCTCATAAGTTTTTCCTGGTATTCTTTATCTTGTATTGTTTTCTCTAAGTCATCATATCTTTTTTCAGATAATAATATTTTATTAAGCTTATTCACATTTTCCTGTCCTTCAATTTTTCCTTCACTTCGCCCCTTTGCCTCTCCAGCCTTCAATCCCTCTCTATATTTTAGATTCATCTCCATCTGTAACGACATATACTCTCGCCTCCATCTCGTATTTTTTCTGACTGCAATTACCTTTTCATCAATCTGTTTTGCCAAATCACTTTCCGGTTCATTGCCATCAAAATATTCCAATAATGATTTCAGTTCTTTATTTATGCCACTTTTATCCCCTTTTGTGTTTAAAAATATCTTATGCGTTCCATCCTTAAGTTTAATTTCGCAATCATCTATACATAAGTTTTCAAACTCATAGATACATTTATTTCTTCCAAAGAAATCAAATGTGCAGATAAATATGACATAACTTTCTTTAAGTATATCATATGGTTCACCTTTTTCAATCATGTTTAGGTCTATAACTCCCTGATAATATCTTGATCTTTTTGGTAATTCTTTATACGCTGTTGTCTGCATTTCAAGATTAAACACCGTATTATTATCATCTTCAACATATATATCTAATCTTATACCTTTTGATTTTATCGTCATCTGTATTGTTTCTTCATAATCTACATATTCTATGTCTCTTATTTTTATATTTAATATACTTTCTAATAACGGTTTACATAATCTCTTATCACTCATAACTTTTGCAAAAATAAATGGATCTGTAATATCTAACTCTTCGTACTTTTTCATTAATTCCCTCCTAGGTATATTGTGTTTTATACGCTTTATGTATATCCTCTTTTTGTTTGTATTATTTATTAGATTATATATTCTTTTCTTAATATGTCAAGGTATTAAATTACTTATTTTAGATTCCATTTCCATTTACATTGATTTAAATAAATTTATTTAAATCAACTTGACGCTAATTATGTAAAAAATTCATATACTTATATAATAAAAAAAGAAGCATTCCTGCTTCCCATCACTTCATTGCTTATTAACGTTTCCTTATCTGTCCTTTTTTCCTTTGTCCTGCTTTTCCCTGCCTTCTCTTACCGCATGCTACATTCGGACATAATTAATGCCCAGTTCCGGAATCGAACCAGAGACACGAGGATTTTCAGTCCTCTGCTCTACCAACTGAGCTAACTGGGCATAAAAAATTGCGGGGACAGGATTTGAACCTGCGACCTCCGGGTTATGAGCCCGACGAGCTTCCAGACTGCTCTACCCCGCGCTGTTTCTTCTTTTTTAATGGGCAGAGAAGGATTCGAACCTTCGAAGGCGTTGCCAGCAGATTTACAGTCTGTCCCCTTTGGCCACTCGGGAATCTGCCCATTCATTTCCAACAATAAATATTTATACCATATTTTTTTTATTTACGCAACCATTTTATACTAAATCAAGCTAAATTAGGCACCATCAGATACCGCATAATTGACATCCTTTTTTCCAAGTCATATACTTGTCTATATTATGAAATTGGCTATTTATACATTAAGAGAGGAATTTAACAATGGTGAAACTTTCATCTTCGAGAAATAAGAAATCCATGAAGAAGCGAAATCTTTTAATAGCTATTTTGATTGTTGCGATGCTCGCTTTTTCTGTGGCAGGAACATATATATTTATGTATTTTTCCAGTGGCAAAAATCCAACAGAATACAAGAAAACTAATGCAACATCTCAGTCAAATAAATCCAACAATAATTCAACTATCAACAATAACTCTGACAGCATGAATGATAATGAAGATGACTCAATCATAAATCCATATGATTGGGATAAGATTGCTAAAACAAACAAAGATATTTATGCATACATACATATTCCCGGTACAAAAATTGAATTGCCGGTTGCGCAGTCTGATGATTCTAAAGATGATTCCTTTTATCTTACACATAATGAAAAAGGAAATTATGAATTTTCAGGTTGTATATATAGTGAAAAAATAAACTCAACTGATTTCACTGACCCTGTAACTGTATTTTATGGTCACAATATGTTAAACGGCACAATGTTTGCACACTTACATTATTTCGAGAAAAAAGACTTCTTTGATAAACATGAATATTTTTATGTTTATACACCTAGTCACAAATTAACATACAGAGTTTACTCAGCTTATGTTTATGATGATACTCATATTTTAAAAACATTTGATTTTTCGGATATTCAGGTGCGAATGGACTATTTCAAGACAACTCTTAATCCAAGCGTTTCTAATGCAAATGTTAGAAAAGATGTAGCTTTAACTCAGGACAGTAAAATATTAACACTTAGCACATGTACTTCAGGAAAAAGTAATACACGATATATTGTAAATGGACTATTTATTAAAGATGAAGTTACAGACTAGGTATAGTTATATAAAACTAATTATGCATGCATTGAAGCGCAATATGAATGACATTACAACTCTAAATCAAATCTTACAAATAAACCCAGACTCCCACCATGATTGACAAAGATTATTCTTAACAAAGAACAACAAATAAAAATGAACCTATAGATTTTCAATATTTGACAAAATTACATTCTGCCAAATACTATCTTAAATCTACAGGTTCATTTTTATATTCTATAATTTATATTTTATTATTTATTTTAGATTTTAATTGACGTATATATAATTTTATGCTAACCGGAAATATATGTCTATTCTACACATTTATATAATTTATGCCTCTTCCATGCATCTATATATTGGGGGGGGTTATTACACACATCTATTTTGTTCTATAAACTACCGCGCTACATGCAGGAATGGTAACTGCTATATCACCATTTTCTACCATTACCGGAATTCGACCCACATTATACAATTCCTCAGATGTTTCCATTAATCGTTCCATTACGTTTCCATTTGGAATGTTTAACTGCCAAACAGGAATTTTCACATTGATTTCATGGTCTGATGTATTGATAGCTGTTACTGTGCCATTTAATGCATCAAATCGTCCATAACTTAAATAATTGTTGCCCCAGTCTAATTGCTTGTAAGAACCTTTCTTCAATTCATCGCAATGATTGTGTATAAAAATCATATCTCTATAAAATTCAATTAATTCAAAATCTTCTTTGCCCCAAGGATATGTTCTTCGGTTGTCCGGATCTGTCCATCCACACACGCCGGCTTCATCCCCATAATACAATGTTGGTGCTCCCGGCAGAGTCATCTGCATTACGACTCCCTGTTTAAATATGGCTTTCTTTACGTTTTCATTTGCCGCTTCTGCTCCTGCTGTTGCAATTCTTCCAGCCATACCGTTTGTTCTTGTCATAAATCTTGAATGATCGTGATTTGACAATTCATTCATTGCCACTAATAACGACTGATTCTGGAATTGCGCCATATGATATTTCATTGCATCATTAAAGCTGTGGGCATTTCCCTTCAGTTCCGGCTTTACATTGTCAGAATGTTTATCAACACCTGTTAAAAACCAGCTTACAGGATCCATGAACGCATCATAATTCATTACCGTATCCCACTGGTCTCCCTTTAGCCATTCTCCCGCTTCGCCATAATGTTCTGCTAAAATAATTGCATCCTTATTTGCTTCCTTAACTGCCTTTCGGAATTTACGCCAGAATTCATGATTAAATTCACCGCTATGTCCCAAATCAGCCGCAACATCTAATCTCCATCCATCAACATTATAAGGCGGTGAAACCCATTTTTTTGCAATATCTAAAATATACTGTTGTAACTTTTCGCTATCTTCATAATTAAGTTTTGGCAAAGTATCAAATCCCCACCATCCTTCATATGTTGAATTGTGAGGCCACTGACCGCCGTTAAATTTAAAAAATGAATTATATGGGCTGTCCTGAGAAATATATGCGCCTTTCTCATAGCCATTCTCTTCTCTATAAATTTCCTCGTGATCCATCCATTTGTTAAAAGAGCCACAATGGTTAAATACACCGTCGATAATCACTTTAATTCCACGTTTGTGAGCCTCTTCTACTAATTCAATAAACAGTTCATTACTTGCTTCAAGATTTTTCTTATTTGTAACTCTTGAGATGTATTTTGTTGCCTTTGAATTATCTGTCTCTCCATCTTTTAATACATCCCCCTCGTCAACAACTATTTTTCCAAAATGAGGGTCTATATAATCATAATCCTGCGTGTCATACTTATGGTTTGAAGGAGATACAAACAATGGATTAAAATAAATAGCCTTTACGCCTAATTTTTCCAAATAATCCATCTTATCTATAACTCCCTGTAAATCACCACCATAAAACTGTCTGGTACCGTCTGCTGCCGGATTTTCATACCAGTCTTCAATTTTTTCTACGCCTTTTCCAATATACGCATATTCATTTGTTTCAACATCGTTTGTTTTATCTCCGTTGCAAAAACGTTCTACATATATCTGGTACATAACTGCACCTTTCGCCCAATCCGGTGTATTAAATCCTGGTGTTATTGAAAAGTCATAAACATCTGAGTAGCTTGTATCAGCTCCTGCTATATTGTAAAACAGAATTTCATTTCCATCTATCTCAAATCTATATCTGTAACATCTGTTTTCAAGGTGAATTCTTACAGTATAATACTCAAATATTTCATCCTGATAACATGATGTCATTTGAATTCTTTCATTATCAATAATTATATATACTTCATTTGCCATTCTATGGCCTACGCGAAGTATAAAGCTATATTTATCTGTCTGTTTATTGTATCTGCAAAACTGTTCTGTTCCGTCATGAAAAATAGAATTTCTATTATGGTTCATATTGTTCTCCTAAATATAAAACTATATAAAATTTCCTAAAAAAAATCAGGAAATAAACATTACTTTTCAACTATCTGTTTGTAACTGTCATATATATTATTTCATATATTATTCAATATCTTATTCCAAGCCTACTCACTAAATTATATTACATATTTGCATAAATTGGTGCTATTTATTTTTATACAAAACAAAAAGGACAGCTGCTACTGCTGTCCTTTTCGGAGAAGGTATTCGTTTTTTCTTTGGGGTGTAGCAAAAAAAACTATATAATGTATTGGGGGGTTTTACAATAATTATTATAGCATAAAATCAACTGTTGTAAAGCGTTTTGTTACCGATAACAACACTTTTTATCTTTTGCACAATTTATTATTGTTTATTATTATTTTTTATTAGTATTTTATACAATTTCTTGTTTTTTAAAACATTTTTATTAGTCATTATTACTTTTTTCAAAAAATACTTTCGAATTCCTGTTGGTTTATCTTCTCTTTTTCGATCAACATTTGAGCACATTTTTGTAATTGTTCCATATGATCTTCGATAATTTTTTTAGCATCTTTGTAACATGTATCAATGATATTTTTTACTTCTTCATCAATTACTGATGCTGTATGTTCTGCATATCCTTTTGACTGTGCTAAATCACGTCCAATAAATACTTCTTCAGAATCATTATCATAATTTATTAAACCTAATCTGTCAGAAAATCCATATTTTGTAACCATTGCCTTAGCCATTGCAGTTGCCTGTTTAATATCTTGAGATGCTCCTGTTGTAATATCATCAAGAATTATTTCTTCTGCAATTCTTCCACCAAGGCTTACCATTATTTCCTGAATCATATGTCCTTTTGTATCAAACATTTCATCTTTTTCAGGTAATGGCATTGTATAACCTGCTGCTCCTGCTCCTGTTGGAATAACTGAAACCGTATGAACAGGTCCTACGTCAGGCAATACATGGAATAAAATTGCATGGCCTGCTTCGTGATAAGCTGTAATACGTTTCTCTTTGTCAGAAATAATTTTGCTCTTCTTTTCTTTTCCAACCCCAACTTTAATAAGTGCTTTATCAATATCTTCCTGAATAATAAATGCTCTGTCAGATTTTGCTGCAATAATAGCCGCTTCATTTAAGAGGTTTTCCAAATCAGCTCCTGTAAATCCTGATGTAATCTGTGCGATTTTTTCCAAATCAACATCCTCACCTAACGGCTTATTCCTTGCATGAACTTCAAGTATTCCCTTTCTGCCTACAACATCAGGTCTTCCTACTAATACTTTTCTGTCAAATCGTCCCGGTCTTAAAATAGCCGGATCTAGAATATCTACTCTGTTAGTAGCTGCCATAACAATGATACCTTCATTAATACCAAATCCGTCCATTTCTACAAGCATCTGATTTAATGTCTGTTCACGTTCATCATGGCCACCACCCATTCCTGTTCCTCTTCGTCTGGCAACAGCATCTATTTCATCGATAAATATAATACATGGTGCATTTTTCTTTGCTTCCGCAAATAAATCTCTTACTCTGGAAGCACCTACACCTACAAACATTTCCACAAAATCAGAACCTGAGATTGTAAAAAAAGGCACCTTAGCTTCACCTGCAACAGCTTTTGCTAATAATGTCTTACCTGTTCCCGGAGGGCCTTCTAATAAAACACCCTTTGGAATTCTTGCTCCTAAATCTATATATTTTTTAGGATTCTTTAGGAAATCTACAATTTCTTCAAGTTCTTCTTTTTCTTCAATAAGACCTGCGACATTTGAGAAATTAATATTTTTAACATCAAGTACAAGTCTTGCGCGACTCTTACCAAAGTTAGCCATTTTTGCATTGCCTGCATTGGCACTACCATTCATAACCATAATAATAACAATTACAACACCTGCCATTAATAGCACCTGTATAATTGATATCATCAATGAATTATCACCTGCAACATCAGTAACTGTAGGCTTAACATCTGTATCTATTTCATCTATATCACTAATTACTTTATTTACATCTGTTACATATACTACTTTTCTTGATTTATCCTTTGATAAAACAACAACAATACTTCCTGATGGTACCTCATTATTTTGTCTGATTGTAACTTCTGATACATTTCCAGCCTTTAAATCAGTAATAAAATCATTATATTTATAATCACTGTCTTTCGTTGAAAATGTTGAAAATGCATACATACCTATAATCATTAATGCTATAACTATAAAGTAAATTCTAAATCCTCTTGAACTATTCTTCAATTTTTCACCTCCTATGGTAGTATTTTGTATCGCTGTCAGTAAAATTTCACGCATCCGTCATCTTAATCGGAGGCAAATTTTTTTCTGAATATTAAATTACTCTTCAACAGCGCCTACAAAAGGTAAGTCTCTGTACTTCTGGTCGTAGTCAAGCCCATAGCCTACTACAAATTTATCTTCTATTTCAAACCCTGTATAATCAACATGAACTTCTACTTCTCTTCTTGATGGTTTATCAAGAAGTGTTGTTACTGCAATGCTTGCAGGCTTTCTTTCCTTTAACAACGGTATTAACTTGTTTAATGTATTGCCTGAATCAATGATATCTTCAACAACAATTACATTTAATCCTTCTATATCATGATCCAAATCTTTTTTGATTTTAATATCACCTGTACTTACAGTACCTGAGCCATAGCTTGATACGCTCATAAAATCAAGAGTTACAGGTATTGATATTCTCTTTGCTAATTCGCATGTATAAAAAACGCTTCCTTTTAGGATACAGATAAGACGAACAGATTTTCCTTTATAATCTTCGCTAATCTGCTTTGCAATCTCTCTAACTCTTTTATCAATTTGTTCTTCACTAATCATTTCCTCGATATGACTTGCCATTTTCTTCTCTCCTTTGTTTTTTTAATTATAAAATTCAATCTTAATTATATTTTTAGTATTACTGTTCACTTTATAGTAACTACTTATTCTATATCCGACTATCCACACTATATGATTTCCATCGGCTAATAGTAATACTTTATCTCTATCTTCTTTAGGAATTTTTTCATTGATAAAATATTCCTTTAGTTTCTTTTTACTTCCGGAATCGTTTACTACAAGGTAATCACCCTCTTTACGATTTCGTAAGGTTAACGAGCCTATTTTATCACAATCAATCCATTTAGTATACCGTAATTCCTGTATATCATCTACTGAAAATCCGTTGTTTTCAAAGTTTATTTTAATTTTTCCATTGTACGGATTCTCGTTTATAAGTTCATTATTTACAATAATTGGAATCTCCTTAATTTTTTCATTTTTTATATCGGATAAATTCGAAAGTAGAATTCCCTTATACTTTTTTATTGCTTTGATATTATAAGGCAAATTAACTGACTTTGACACTTCAAGCTTTGCCAAATTTATAATACTTTCAACGTGCGCCGCCGTTACATCTTTTAATTTTCCTGCTTTTTTCTCAATTCCTTTTCTGACAATCCTTTTTGCTATAGCCGGATGCATTTCAAAAGCCTTTAATGAGATGAATATTCCTTCTTCATTTTCGTCTACATATTCATCATATGTCTTATTTGTTTCAATCTCTAAATAATCTTCTATTTCTCCTAACATTTTTCCGGCATTTACAATATTATATTCAGCTTTTTTATTTATATTTTCTTTTATATACGGAATCAATTCTAATCTAAGCTTATTTCTGCTATATTCTGTTTCAAAATTTGTTTTATCTGTCCTATATGATATATAATTTTCTTCAAGATATTTTTCAATCTCTTTTCTTGATACACAAAGCAGTGGCCTTACAATGTTATCACGCTGCATAGGGATACCCGAAATTCCTTTTATTCCGGTTCCTCTAAAAAGGTTAAACAAAATAGTTTCACTGTTATCATTCAAATTATGTGCCACTGATATTTTATTTGCATTATATTTCTCCTGCACTTTTGCAAAACATTCATATCTGCAGGCTCTTCCTGCCTCCTCCTCTGACATTCCTCTGGCTGTTGCCTCTTTTTTTGCATCTATATGAAAAATTTCACACGGAATATGCTCTTTGGCACAAATTTTTCTAACATATTCCATATCTTCATCTGCTTCTTTACCTCTTATATGATGATGTACATGAACCGCTACAAGTTTTAAATTAATAAATTTGCTTATTTCTTTTAGTACATATAGCATACAAATGGAATCAGCGCCTCCGGATACTCCCAGAACGACGCTGTCTCCATTTTGCAGCATATTGTTTTCTTTAATAAAATTCAATACTTTTTTTACCATATTTTTAATATACTGTATGCTTATTCTAAAGTCAAACAACCCGGTTAAATCGTTTAATATTTTCATCTGTCTGTTACTTTGATTGTTATAAAATACCTTAAATCAATAATTTTTGTGCTACTCTATCGTTTAATGCTTTCGCCATATTCCTGTCACAAGAACCGTCATATCATCTTTTGGCACTCCACCCGACAGTTTTATCGCCTCATTCATAATAATAAGTGCCATTTCTTTTGGGTTATTACTCTCTATATCCATTATCACATTTGCCATCTCCTTTTCTTTATCATCGCACTGCAACGACTCCACTATTCCATCTGAAATCATTATTACGAAATCACCATCATATAATTTTTTAGTTATAGTCTCAACATCCACCTCATTTAAAACTCCTATCGGCAAAGATGTTGACTTTATGCATTCTACCCAGTTTCCTCTTTTTATAAACGTGCATGCAGCACCTGACTTCAAAAATCTACATGTTCCCGAATATAAATCAATCATTCCCATGTCGACTGTAGTAGAAATATCCCATCCGCTTTTTGTCAGTAAAACAGAATTAATGAGCCTTAATATTGTATTTTCATTCAGTCCACTATCCATAAACTGTTCTAACAAATCAATTATTATTCCACTATACTCATTTGCAACGCTTCCTGAGCCCATACCATCGCATATGCTCATAAATGTCTGACCTTTATCTAACACAAGATACGTAAAATTATCCCCTGAAACCTGTTCATTTCTTTTAACTGTTTTTGCACTCCCCTGTAATGTATGAAAATTCACCTCCTCTAATAACTGAAATTTTCCATATTCTAATGGTATATTTCCATATTCTAAATTTACCATTCTCATCTTTTTGCCAACCACCTGACTTATTATATCCGTCATCATTCTAACCGTAGCTTTTGCCCTCTTCTTCTTTTTGGCATAAAATTCTACTTCTATATATTCTTTCTCATTTTTCACCACCCTTATTTTCTTTGCATATATTTTTTTCTCTCTGAATTTTCGTTGTATTTTTTCTGCCATTCTGTCTGTAAGTAAATCTTCACTAATTGCCGGTCTCAAAAATTTTTCCACGATTTTACTTACTTCATTGAATTGTGATGCCATGGCTTCCCTCGTTTCCACCATTTTGCTAAACCACAAATAATTAAGCCTTGCCCTTTCCATATACTGAATTTCACTATTTGCACATCCGCTGCACACACATTCATTTATATGATTTTCCAAATATTCGTTTTGAAAATTTTCATTATATTCACTGTTTATACACTGCATTTTAGAAGCTATTCCCTTAAAAGCTTTCGCCGTTTTTAGCACCTGCTCCGTATCTACATTTTGCATACCATCATCTATAGGAGATAATTTTTTCTGAACCATAAATTTATTTATTCCATATGCAAATATTATGGTTGTTGACCAGTTAAGCATTATTATCGGAATATATGTAAGCATTTTAAATGTACTCCAATGAAGCGATGCCATATTATTCATATAAAAATCTGCTCCCTCCATCACAACCATTGTCATAACCGAAATTCCTGCCAATATAAACGGATTTGGATTCTTTGTCCATTTCTTATATAAATTAATACACACATATGTCATTAAAATTATCATTGTATATTTGCACATCGGCAAAAATCCCTGATAGTAGTATATTCCCCCTGCCATAACCGGTGCTATCACTACTCCAAAAGCAGGCAATATGTTTCCCGCACTATACCATGCCAAAGCTATAGGATTACAGCCAAAAAATGTAATTCCTGTTACTGCCCAGGATATCATAAGTAAAAATAATGGTTTCAATACCTTTTGCGTCATTAATCAATCCTCCATTTTTTTATTGACAACAGTATATCGGATGTCAATATCCAAAATTGTCGAATCATAACCTTATGTTCCTTAGACTTTTTGACATTTTTTCCTTTTAAACTTTTATAGACCGCCCTGGTCAAAAGGTCTAAGTTCACATGAATTTGTTCATAAGCGGGTTAAAGCCAAATTCATATAAACATATGGAAGTGCATTTCCATTCTCATCGACAATCTTGCAGGACCAGCGGTAACCTGGAATGCCAATTGCACCAACTTTATCAATATTTTCAATACCAAGATGTACACAGCCTGGACCTGTAGACTCTGATAATCCATAGTTTGTATCGTATAAATGGTTCGGGAAGTATTCTTTCCAGTGTTTGATCAGTGATGGCGGTACTGGCTGTGCACCGATATGCATCAGTCTCCACTGGGAAAGCTCGTAATTCTCCAGTTTTAAATCACCTCTGTCAAGGCTGTCTAAAATATCCTGTGCCCACGGTACTAAAAGCCATACGATTGTACAATGCTCTTTCGATACGGCATCAAGAATAATCTCCGGTGTGGTTCCCTTTAATAATACTGCCTTACTTCCCGCACAAAGGCTTCCCATCCAGTGGAACTTCGCCCCAGTGTGATACAATGGTGGAATACATAAAAATACGTCATCTCTGTTTGTCAGATGATGTTTCTGCTCCATCTGTGCCGCCTGCAGTAAACTCTCATGATTATGAAGGATTGCTTTCGGAAATCCTGTTGTTCCTGAAGAAAAATAAATCGCTGCATCGTCTTCGTCTTCTAAGCGAACTAACGGAGCCTGACTTGAACAATCTGCTACAAGTTCTCGATAACTTTCTGCGAATGTCGGACAGCCATCTCCTACATAAATCAAAAGACGCCCTTTGCTAAGTTCTTCCTCAATTGCTTCAATTCGACCAATAAACTCCGGTCCAAAGAAAAGCACATGAACTTCTGCCAAATCTGCACAGTACTTAATCTCATCAGAGGCAAAACGGAAATTAAAAGGTACGGCGATTGCTCCTGTTTTTAAA